>Ga0164292_10000548_pt1 | contig 29736 bp, 31 predicted proteins | sample GEODES117metaG_FD_111486 | JGI IMG/M metagenome (GOLD analysis project Ga0164292, IMG submission 111486) | Eutrophic lake water microbial communities from Lake Mendota, Wisconsin, USA - GEODES117 metaG | ecosystem: Environmental > Aquatic > Freshwater > Lake | place: USA: Lake Mendota...
CTAATGACTAACCCCTTTAAACTTCGAGATGACTCTTTTTACGTAGTTTGGTACCCACTCAGAATGAAGCTTAAGTTGCCTTTATATTCTCTATACCTTTTTCTCACAAGTGTTTGGTGGGGATGGACTGTCTTAGTAGACATGGTGGTTGTTCGAATTCTTTTTTCTCGTCTCGATGATATCTTTGTTGCAGGATCAATTGGTATGGAGCTTTTCTCAAGCCTCAACCGACTTGAAATCGTCTTCTCTTCAGCTCTTGTTGTCATCACAATCTTCCGAATAACAGCAAAAAAACCTCAATTTTTCGATTTCGTCTTGGCCCTATTAACTTGGGGGATCTCGATGATTTATTTTTCCTACCTAACTCCTAAATTGATCACGCTTACCACACTCTGGAGAGCATCAGATTTGCAAGGGATGGTCTCCGCCCCTGGTATTCCTGATATTCAACAGGAACATCAGTTTTATCATAGTCTCTATATTGGATTAGATTCCTTAAAACTTCTCTTTCTTTCTCTCATGATAGGATTTGCTTTCTGGCGTCGGGAGAAGTGGGAATGAATACTCTTCCTAAAGTCCCCTATGGATCGCTATTTTTTGCTCCAATGGAAGGCATTACAGATGAAGCTTTTCGTAAAACCATTTTATCACTTTATCCAGAATGGGATTACCTAGCGACTGATTTCTTAAGAGTTCCCTCGGCTGGAAAATACCCCAATAAACATCTCATCAAACACTTTGGAAAAGAACTGATACAAAACACAGGCATTTTAAATAAAACGATGTTTCAGATTCTTACTTCACATAAAGCTTTCACTTTGGAGATGGTTAAACAAATTGAAGAATTAAATTTTCCTTGGCTGGATATGAATATTGGTTGTCCCTCCAATACGGTTTGTAAAAATCGTGGAGGATCTTTTCTTTTAACTGATTTAGATTCCCTTAAAAATCTCGTCAAATTGATCCGTCAAAATTTTTCTGGTCGATTCACCTGTAAAATAAGAATTGGCTATCACGACACAAATCAATTCGAGGATTCAATAAAGATGCTCAATGATGAAGGTGTTGAATTGATCACAGTTCATGCTCGAACCCGAGATGACATGTATAAAAAGCCCGCGAGATGGGATTTTATCTCAAAGGCGGTAAAGATTTCGAAGGTTCCTATCATCGGCAACGGTGATGTGTGGAAAGCAGAGGACATTAACCGTATGCTGGCGGAAACCGGATGTCACGGAGTGATGGTGGCACGAGGAGCGCTGAAAGCACCCTGGATAGCAAAAGATTATAAGCGCGGACTTTTCACGTCTTCTAAAGAAGACGTTCTTAAAAGCATGAGACAATTTTTAGCGGAATATCGAACCAATCTAGAAGCAGAAAACATTTCACCTAGAGGACTTTTAAAACAAAATAAATCTGTCACTAGATTTATGCTCGAGGGTCTATCTGAAAGTGAAAGCATGAGACGAAAACTTATTCTTTCTCAAAGCCCTGAAGAATTTTATTCAGCAATTGATAGTCTTTAAAAAGAACTCATCGAGTAATCAACGCGCTCTTTTGCCAGAAGATTTTTTGGTGCCTCTAATCTAATCTTTTCCAGACGAGGAACAAGTCCTGAAAGATTGGCGATCTGAATGCCGAGACCTGGTCTTGCGTTCAATTCCAGTAAAATAGGCCCATGATCTGGTGTGAGTACGATATCCGCTCCGAGGTAGCCTAACTCCACCATATCGTAGCATCTCGCAGAGAGCTCTAAAATCTCTCTCCAAAAAGGTAATCTGAGACCAGATAGCTTGTGACCTGTATCTGGGTGAACATCAATGACCTGATTTCGAATAACAGCATTATTGGTGGAACCATTCGATAAGTTCAATCCAGCGCCAATCGCTCCTTGGTGAAGATTCGCTTTCCCGTCAGAACTTTTGGTTGGTAACCTCACCATACTCATAACCGGAAACCCTTCATAAACAATCACTCTAATATCAGGGATTCCACCATAAGAATAATCATCAAAAATAGGATGCTTATCAATCTTTGCTTGAATGATTGCGGTATCACTTTGTCCTGATAAAGAATAAAGGCCGGAGAGAATTCCAGAAATATGATGCTTTACTTCTTCAACATCCATAAGCTTGTCATTTGAACGCCTACAAAGGACTCTAATTTCACCATTTCTCTCTTCTTTAATAATTTCTTTGATAACAATGATTCCGTTCCCTTGAGACCCTTTGGCGGGCTTAATCACAAAGGATTCATAATTTAATAGTTTTAAATGGAGATTTTTTAATGAACCATAGTTTTCAACGACTAGATAATTTTCAGGAGTTGCAATTCCCCAAGCCTCTGCTCTTTCGGCCGTGAGAACTTTATTATCTACTAGAGGATAATTCTCCCGTTTATTATGTCTCAGGATATAACGTCCCACCCGATTATTAATTCCGAGAATCCCTAATTCTTTAAGGTCATGGAAGATCATGCGGTAGTGACTCCATTTTTTTCTTTTGTCTCACGAGATCTCTAAAACGAATGAATTCTGAGACTCGGTAGCCTTTATATTTTCCAATAAGAATCTGCAGACCAATAATTAATAGTAAAAGCTCTGGATTCGTGAACATAAACATCTCAAGAACAGGAGCAAAGAATAGGGCATAAACCAAGAGCACAATCACCAGAGTACCAAAAAGAGTTTTTAATGTATTTAAAACTCCTTCCTCGGCCAATTCAATCGACAGTCTTTCAATTAAAGTTGTAACGATTACAATAGGAAAAAAAGCTAAGTGCTTTTGTGAGATAGAAGCCATCTCAACACTGTAAAAAGAATACCCAAGCATGAGCATTATAATAAGAGTCAAAATAATAGATAATCGAGGGACAGCAAGAAGATAAAACTTATCCAAAATATATCTTTCTCCGATTCCAATGATAATCACCACAGAGAAGAACAACATCCCAAATCCAAATGAGGTTTCCTTAAAAAAGAGAGTCAAAAGAATCGGGGTAAAAATACCAAAAGTAGGAATCCCAATAATATTTCGTGCAAAAGATAAAACCAGCGTTCCAAGAGGAATCAAAAGGATAGTCGTAAACATTGTCTGAAGTGGAAGCGGTAGTCGATATAAGCTGATTTTTGAAAAGATAGAATCCGTTTTTATGACTTCCTTCTTGAATTCAGCTTTATTATATCTATTGATCCTTGCTCTTTCTGCCTGTATCGAATAGGAGACCTTCTTTTTAGAAATGAGTTTTTCAATTTCCTCATAATTTCTATGAATTAACATGAAATTATCAGGTCTTTCTCCGAAATAACCTCTATTCGTATCAATCGGAATCCACTTATTTGAAAGAAAGACTTCGTTAGCAAAGGTAAAACGAAGTTTTGCTCCTTCTTTAATCTTTTTCAATTCTGGCATCCGCACCATCACAACAATACGTGAAGGAATCCCCTTTCTTCTCGCCATGATATTAAAAAGTTTTGCTTTGATAAGAGGTGATCCCTTACCAGTGTTGAGAGTTTCATGGATGGTCTTGATCTCAGTATTTCTTTGAATTTCTTCTTCTACGTAATAATAAATTTTTCTAATAAGGCTCGTTTTATCTTCACTGCCCTCTAGGATCGCTGTTTCTAAAAGTTTTATAGCGTCTTCATCCTCATCCAAAAGTTTTGGAAGCTTTAAATACTTTTCCAAACCTTTGGGATAGGTTACCGAATAGTCCTTTGGAATATTTTTATAAGAGACAGCTTTTAGGTCGATTCTAGCTGAATAGGAAATTCTACCTTTCATCAGCTCTTTTGAAGACCAAGTCGCAAGTATAGAGTCTGAATTTGAATCTACGAAAACTTCAAATTCTCGAGAACGTATTTTTTCATCAGTTACTTTTTGTCCAGGGCCACCCATCGGAATAGGAAAAGCAAAACTATTCACATCTCCCTTGGGTCTCACTGTCATATGAAAATTCCAGACGTCATCGACCATTTGAGGGACGAGAGATAATTTAAGTATCTGAGATTTATAAAAAAGGATCCCGAGAGGAAAAATAATTAATAACGATGTAATTAAAACAATTAATTTTTTCATGAATTAATCACCTAAGACATGAGAGCGGGCCACGTCCACAATGAAGCGTCCCAAGAGTAAATTCCGACCAACGAGAAACTTATAATCCATTTTCGTTCTATCATTGAGATTGATATTCACTTCTCTCTCAATAGAGCCCATTTTAATTTTTTCTTTAATCACATACCTCTTACTGACGAGACCTGCGGTGTTGGAGACTTTTTGAGTTGTATCAACTTTTCTTACAACTTCTACCGTTTTCCCTTCTGAGTCTATGGTTTGGAATTTAACAAAAAGTTCTCCACGTTGTTCAACTTCTTCAATATTCACAGCGTGCATAGACGTGGTCTTAGCTCCCGAGTCAATCCGGGCCTTATGTTTAATTTTCAATTCAGGCATACTTACCCACTCGATTCGCCCAATTAAAACTTTTTCTTTTAATAGCTGAGCTCGGGTATTAGGAATGAATCCCCAAATCATTAACGATAACAGGAAGAGAACTTTCACGGACGTGGGCCTTTTTTAAGACAAATTGAATGCTTCCATCTTAATCTATTCATGGGTCTCTCGGCAATAGCTTAAGAAGGCATAAGTACCTAATTTAACTGATTTAAATGCACTCAATTCTTTCCAGAAAGATTCCGATAAGAAGAGATGTAATTTAAAAAGGAGAATCCATGCCTTGTAAAGTGACGTCTTTTTTGACCTTCTGTTTTTGTTTCGCCTTTTGGAGTTTCATGGTGGTTCACTACGCCCATATGAAAAGCTCATCTCAGTATAGAGAGATTGCAAGTTGGTCAGCTCCAGTTAAGCCTTGGTATGATGCGAGTTTTAAACAGTAAGCTTTAACGGATAAAAAGTTTTAACCAATTGAGTTTTCCTTCATAGGGTGGATATCGAAGTGGGATATCCACCAAAGTCCCTTGCTCAAAAACAGACTTATAGTGAGTGAAAGTATCAAAACTCTTTTTCCCATGGTAGCTTCCGATTCCACTCGTTCCGACTCCTCCAAAAGGCAAATTGGGATTTGCTAAATGGATGACTGTATCATTGATGCAACCGCCGCCAAAAGGAATCTTTTTTATGATGTCTTGGCGCTTTTTCTCATCCTCCGAGAATACATAAAAAGCGAGTGGCTTAGGCCTTGAATTTATCTCTTGAATGACCTCTTGAATTGAATCATACGGAATAACGGGAAGTATTGGCCCAAAAATTTCATCCTCCATCACCTTGTCATTCCAATCGACATTTTTCATCACTGTTGGTGAAATAAATTTTTCTTCTCTGACTGCCTCCCCTCCGATTGCTAATTTTTCGTCAATAACAAGAGACATTAATCGGTCAAAATGTTTCTGATTAATAATTCGGGGGTAATCTTTTGAGGATTTAACATTTCCATAAAATGATAGAAGGTGTGACTTCATTTTTGATATGAACTCATCCTGTTTTTGTCTCGGTACGAGGACATAATCGGGGGCAACACATGTTTGTCCAGCATTTAAAAACTTACCCCAAACGCAACGCTTGGCCGCAATATCAATATTGGCAGATTCTTCAATAAGGCATGGACTTTTACCACCGAGTTCAAGAGTCACAGGGGTCAGATTCTCAGCAGCCGCTTTCATGATAATTTTACCAACCATGGTACTACCGGTGAAAAAGATGTAATCAAATTTCTGATTCAAGAGGATCTGTGTCTCTTCTACTCCCCCTTCAACCAATACAACCTCATCTTGATTAAAGACCTCCTGAAGAATCACTTTAATAATGGAAGACGTTTGAGGAGCATATTCAGAAGGTTTTATGACGACCTTGTTTCCAGAGGCGACAGCTCCTAACAACGGAGAAAGACAAAGCTGAAAAGGATAATTCCATGGGGAGATAATGAGGACAACACCAAAAGGCTCAGGGAATACTGTACTTTTTCCAGGAAAAAGTGGCAAAGGAGTTTTAACTTTTTTGGGAGTTGTCCAATCATCAATATTTTTTAAGATGTGACCAATTTCATCCAAAATAAAACCTATTTCAGTTGCGTAAGTTTCGAAGGTTGATTTTCCGAGGTCGTCCTTTAAAGCTTCTGTTATGAGAGTTTCTTTTTCTAAAATCACTTTTTTTAGTTTAATTAATCTCTCTTTTCTTAATGACGGAGTGAGAATCCCTTTCTCGAAAGAAATAGATCTTAATCGCTGAGCAAGTTCATTAATTAACATATTTAATCCTCTATCTTTAAGTATTTTATATAGTTTCTTATTATACTGGATTTTCTAAAATTTTTTATTTTTGGATGCAATAAAACAAAAGAGCTCTCATACATAAGAGGAATCCAGGGAATCTCTTTATAAGCAATACTCTCCATTTCATTAATAATTCCATATCTTTTATCCACATTGGAAGTTTTCTTCAACTCCTCATAAAGTCGATCCATGTCTGGATTTGAGTAACCACTTTTATTAATGCCTGGAGAATTTTTAGAAATCAACAATTGAAAAATATTTTCTCCATCAGGATAGTCAAATAGCCAATTATCTGTGAAAAGACTCAGCTCACCTGCCCTTCCTCGTTTAAGAAATTCTGGAAACGTTATGACCTCAATTTTAATCTTCAATCCAATCGCTTCTAAATGTTCCTTAAAAAATTCGGCTTCCATAACGTTGATAGATTGATTGCCGCGAGTGGAATATACCAAAGTTAAAGGAGAGGTATTTGGCCCATAACCAGCTTTCCGAAGAAATTCTTTCGCCAGGTCAGGGTTGTAATTGAAGCGAAATTCTTTTGCTGGAAGATATCCAGAAATACCTGGAACGAGGATAGAATTTGCTCTAAGGTTGGTGTTGTTTGAAAGAAGTTCTATATACCTTTCATAATTGATGGCGTGGGCAATCGCTTTTCGTAAGTTATCATTTTTACCAAATAGCGGATTTTTCATATTAAAGGCCAGCCACCGATTAGCGAGAATTGGAAAGTGTTTTACAACAATACCCTTATTTTTGATCTCAGTATTGTGAGACCCCGCTTGTCCGTATATTTTCGAAATGAAACTTTTTGGAACAGTTAAAATATCAATTTCATCTTTAAAAAATTTTTCCCAACGCTCGCCTTCGCTTGCGGTCACATAAAATTTAAGTTTATCAACGAAGGGGATTCTCTCTTTACTTGAATCTAGTAATTTCTCTAAATTCGCATACCGATCCCCCGCTGATGGATAGTAATCCTCTCGATAGGTCCTATTTTTATCCATCTCGATAATGCCGTTATTGTAATTTTTAAAAATATATGGGCCAGTACCAATTAAAACGTTGTCTAAGTTGTTTTGATAATAAGTGATAATTTCCTTGGGAGTTGGAGAGATGAAATTGAGGGCCAGATAGTACCCAAGATTAGGTTCATTTTTCTTCAATCTCAATTGAATCGTGTACCTATCAATGGCTTCAATTCCAGACATATCGGTTTGAAAAATTTGTTCCCATTTATTTTGGACTTGAAGAGGATATTCATCAAAACCTTCAATAATCCCAATGAACAATCCTCTTCCAGGACTTTGCAAATCATGAAGCGAAAGTCTTTTAAACTGCAGGATAAAATCATCTGCAATAACTTCTCTCCTTTTTCCAAGAAAGGCTTCATGGGGATGATAAAAAACATTCTTTTTTATTTTTATCCTAATTAATGTTCCATTTTGAGAAACTTCTGGAAGGCCATCGGCCAAGAGCGGTTCTAATTCATAAGGTCTTTTTAAATAATGATACTGATAGAGTGGCTCCATCACCTGAGCACTTACGAGTAAAGAGTCATCCGTGAAAGCCTTCGCTGGATCTAAGCTGTCTATTTTGTCGTCTAAAGTTAAACGAATCGTTTGCTCAGATAATGGTGATAAGTTAAGTTTTTTGAAACCATGGTAAGTTAGATAAAACAAAACCAAAGTCATCCCAACAAGAAGGGTGGCTATTTTCCTCATAATTTAAATTGAGGCTTTTTAAATTGGTCGTAAAAAGACTCTGACTTCATACCTAAAGTAACTTCTGCCATTTCTTTTCCAGATCTAAATCCAAGTCCCATGCCATGACCACTGAAGCCTCCAATCATGTAGGACTCAACAGGAGCTTCAAGGCGACCAATAAATGGTAATTCATGTTCAGTGAATCCCATCGTTCCCGACCAGCGGTTGATAACTTTAAAGTTTAGACCCAAAGCTTGACGAGCATAATCTTCAAGGCCTTTTTGTATAATGGGTGAGATTTTTTCGAAATCTCCCGTCTCCCCTTTCTCATCGAGTAAACGTTTTCCACCTACCACGAGAACCTTATCTTGGGTCTTTCTCCAGTAAACTCTTTCGGCCGGGTCATAGTATAAGCTTGGACAATCAAATTCTTCCTCAATTTCGACTGCAAGCATTTGCGCTCTTCTTGGAACAATCGCTCCTGAAAAACTAGAATGGAACTGAGGAAAATAACCATTAAGTGCTAAAACGACCTTCTTCGCCTTGACTGAATTTACTTCCGTGGTTGCACCCTCAGGAGTTAATTGAAAGACAGAAGAATTTTCAATAATTTGTACTTTACGGTTCTCAAGTCTTTTCTTTAGAGATGCAAGTAAAGGGATGGGATTAATCTTATATTCAGGAAGGGCCTCGTAACCACCGAAGAACTTATCTTGCAATGAAGAAGGCAAACCAGATGTTTCTTTCCATTTAAAATTAAACTCATTGGGATCAAACAAGTTATTTTGCCATTGGTTATGATTTTGTTCACTCTTAAATAAAGTCATGGACGAGGTGCGATCAAATTTAATTTCAGGTGAAGATTTTAAAATATGCTGATGAACAAGTTCTAATGATTCCGCAGCAAAATGAAAAACTTGTTTTGCCTTATCGACACCCCAGTCCAGGGTTAAGCCTTTATAAAACGAGGCACTGCCCATGGTTAAGAAGCCCGCATTCCTTCCACTCGCACCGGCCCCACAAAAAGATCTATCGATAACAGTAATTTTAAGCTCCGGATTAAGCTCTGTTATCCAATAAGCGGTAGAGAGGCCAACATAACCACCGCCAATAATAAGAATGTCAGTCGTAATATCATGAGTCGTAAATTGATGTTGCCTTAGCCAATGAGAAGTCGTCATAACGAACTCCGAATGAGAGAAAACTCTTTAAATTAAATTCCGAAGATTGTAACACCTGCAAGAGGCGATGACGACCAGAAGTAAGCGAAAGTAAGCTTATGAGGCTTTTTTATGGTTCTTGATTTCCGGATAAAAATCCTCTTCATACTCACTTTTATACCGAAGAAATAATTGATAGTTTCCAAACTCTATTTCTGACATCATCCCAATTTGCTCATCCAACGATTTTCTAAAACACATATCGATATAGTTGAGATGGAAAGCATCCAGATTGGAGAAGAAATCTTCTGTAAGAGGGACTGTTTTGAGTAAATCTTTTAAACTTTTGGCATGGTACATATAAACCACTCCTTCCAGATACCTTATCGGCATTTATCGCCACGGGTTGAAGGATGTTTTAAAAAACTTTGCCTGATAAGTTTTTAAAGGTTTATAGTCATATTTTGTATAAGGTATCTCAATAACCGACTAGCTCACTAAGGAAATAGAAAAGCGTGACATTATTTTGGCAAAACTTTCTACTCGAAATTGGCCTATTCACTTTTTTAGGAGTGCTTTATTACTTTTATCAAAGAAGAAAAATTATTCAATTTGAAGAAAATAAAAATCCAATTGTGATGGGTTTTATTTTGCAATCATGCTTGGCGGAAAAAGAAGAAAAGCTTCAGCCCGAATTAGATCAATTAATTGAGTCTATCGATGACTACCTTCACAACAGAGTGAATCAACCGCCCATTATTCTACTCAAAAATTTTATGCAGTCTGAAAACTGCTCAATTGAACTTAAAGAAATCATCCGTGAAGGATTAATTGAACTCGAGATGAACGATGGAAAAAAATAATTATATTTCTCCCATGGGTCACAAGCGTTTAGTCGACGAGCTAGAATCACTTTTGAAAATTGAAAGACCTGAAGTAACAAAGCTCGTTCAATGGGCGGCAAGTAATGGTGATCGATCTGAAAATGCCGATTACCTATATGGCAAAAGAAGATTAAGAGAAATTGACCGCAGAATACGCTTTCTCAATCAAAGACTCGATGCTGCAGTGGTAGTAGACCCTCTAAAAATAAATAGTTCTAAAATTCAATTTGGAGCAACTGTTGAGTTGATTGGTGAAGACGGCGGTAAAAAAATATTTACGATTGTAGGCGTCGATGAAGTCAACACATCAATAGGAAGAATCAGTTGGCAATCCCCTGTTGGAAAAAATTTAATCGGAAAATCGACTGGTGACGAAGTTCTCGTCAAAGTCCCATCAGGTGAAATAGTATATGAAGTAATTAGTGTTACATATAAACCTATCGAGTGAGGTAAAAATGAAAAAACTCCTGGTGATCCTAATGACGACTTTAACTCTAACCTCTCATGCTGCATGGAATGAACTTGAGTGCGAAGGCCGTATTCCTGGAGGCAAGGACGTACAAATAGAAATCGAACAACCATTTCCTAATGGAAGCTACTTTAAGCGCGCGACACTTACTTTGTCCGAGCCAGGCTCTGAAAAGACATTCGATTTCACTGTTTCCACGAGAGTTATCCTTAATAGAGTCGAATATTTAGCGGCTGGGCTTAAGGTTGATGTCAATTTTTGGCCGGATAGCCGCCCTCGTTGGGGAAGAGTCTATTCTGGAACGATGATGGCAGGTGTTTTGAACAATCAATATATTCAACACCTTAACTGCCGTTTTCCAAACGCTCCTTAATTTATAAGAAAAAGGGTCGTTCAAAAGCGGCCCTTTTTACCTGGCCCATTTTTTTCCAAAACGGATTTAAAATAGAATTCCACTGGTAAGGGGAACTCTATGACCAATTGCATCTCAAAAATTCTTTTAATCGCAACCTTCTCAATCTCGACATTCGCTGAGGTAGATAAAATTGAAGTCCTGAATGGAGTTCAACTCAGGTCAGGGAAACAAGACGACACAAGAACATATTCTGGCAGGATAGAAAAATATTTATCATTTCCAATTGATATTGTGAAAAAAGGCGTCACAAATTTTTCAGAAAAATGTAATAACCAATTCAAGGATAAAAGGAAATTCACAAAACATACTGGAGACTGTAAGTATCATAATGAAAACCTCGTTGAGAGTTTCGTGATAAAAGACATTCGTCATGTTGAGAAAGCATCTCAAGCTCATGAAACCTATATTCTTGGAAGGATTGTCTATAATCGAGGCTCATTTGGTTTTTACGAACTCGTTACAATAACTGAGAGTAAAAATAATTTAAATCAAAAAACTATCTCCATCTCTACTCGTATGCTTGAGGATAAGGAAGTCAAACTCTACATTAGTCCTAAATTCAACAAAGAATCTGCATTTGATAAAAGCTCAACGAGATTTTTGTTAACTGAAATTTCTTCCAATGAAACCAAAGTGAATTATGAGTACAATGCATCAACAGATCATTGGATTCTCAATAAGGAAGTCTCAGTTCCTCAAGTTTTCTCATCAATGAGTAAAAGTATAAATGATCTCATTCAGACGATAGAAGCTGAATCAACGAGCCAGAAAAGACAAGTCGCTTCTAATGAATAGTCTTCCATGGGAAATTCTGATATAGATTTCCCATGAAGTTTCTTAGAACCTACATTGAAATATCCAATATATGTAACCTTCAATGCACTTTTTGTCCTGAGGTCGAAAGAGATAAGAAAATACTTTCAACCGATGATTTTCGGAAAGTCTTAAAACAAGTTCTCCCCTATTCAGAGCAAATTTGCCTCCACCTTATGGGTGAACCCTTGGCCCATCCAGAGTTTCTAAAGATTCTTGCCATTTGTGAGGAAGAAGGAGCAACGATCCATCTCACGACAAACGGAACCTATCTTTCAAAATTTGGCTATGAAGTCTTTTTAAAATCAAAGGCCATCAGACAAATTAATTTTTCTATTCATAGCTACAAGGATAATTATCCGGGTCAAGATATAAAACCCTACTTATATGACATCCTATTATTTTCAAGGCAGGCCCTCTCTGAAAGGCCAGAACTTTATATCAATTATCGACTCTGGAATCTTCATCACACCTCAAAGATGAGATCAGAAAACCAGGACATTATTGATCACATCTGTGAGTTTTTTCAGATACCTTTAAATGAAAACATTGATGTTACATTCAAGAAAAGCAAGAACATCATAGGTCGCATTTATTTTCATTTCGACTCGAGATTCGAATGGCCCAATATGAAAGATCCAGAAATCAGCGAGCACGGATTTTGTCATGCTCTCTCTCAGCAAATTGGAATTCATGCAGACGGAACCGTCATTCCCTGTTGCCTCGACAAAGAAGCAGGAATCCCATTAGGAAACGTATTAAAGCAACACTTTGATGAGATACTTAACAGCGAAAGGCTCATTAAAATGAGGGATGGCTTTAAAAAACATATCCTCACAGAAGAGCTATGCCGTAAATGCACTTATATCAAAAGATTCGAAAAGAAAGTCATCACGACCAGTGCCCCTACAAAAAATTAAAAAAATAATTTTTTCTCTTGAACTACGGAAAAAGTACGCTTATACTTATTTCACTACGGAAAAAATACGGAGAATCGTATGGCCCTCACAAAAAAACAAAAAGAAGTCTTAGATTTTATAACCGGTTATGTACGAGAACATGGCTACTCTCCAACTCAAAAAGAAATCCAAGAGAATTTTGGTTTTAAATCCCTAGGTTCGGTTCAAGACTACATCAAGTATCTCACAACGGGTGGATACCTAAATAACGATTCTCACTCTGTACGTGGACTAATGCCTTCAACGGTTCAACAAAATTCTGAAGAAATTCCACTTTTAGGAAATATTGCGGCTGGAATTCCCATTGAAGCGATTGAGAATAGCGACATGATTAGTGTTCCTGTTCATATGTTGGGAAAGGGATCACATTATGCGCTCAAGGTAAAAGGCGAATCAATGAAGGATGACGGCATTCTTAATGGTGATATTGCCATTATTAAGCACCAAACCCAAGCCGAAAACGGACAAATAGTAGTCGCTGTTGTAGATAATGAAACAACTTTGAAGAGGTACTTCAAGAAATCAAAACAGATTGAGCTTCATCCGGCCAACGAGATGATGAAACCCATCATCATAAAAGACAAAGATTGTGAAATACGAGGCCTGATGGTTGGCCTTATTAGAACTTACTAAAACATAAATTCAAGAACACACTTATTAGCTTTATATTCGTCAAGGAGGACGTTTATGCTCGCACACACACTTTTTTCCAAGAATGAAAGAGAAATGAACGATGTAGAATTTTTTGCTAAGATTCAATTTGAGCTGATCAATCGCTACTCAATTGATGAAAAACTGGCATCAGAAATGGCATGGGACTTAATGGAAGTTTTATCTGCGATTGATGGTGACATCGATATCTTCGAGAAGTATTTTCTGCAATAAATTAACTTCTTATTTCAATTTAAATATTACGTAGTGAACATCTTGTGACGAATGACACAGATCCAGTTTGCTGCGTACATTTTATCCACAGGAGAAATATATGGTAACAGATCAAGATCTTTGGATAAGCAAATCTTTTCTCATACTCATTGGTAGCTTTATTATTTTTTCAGTCGTGGGTACATTTTAGAAAAGATATGCCTCGACGAGCTCTTTACTAATGCCTTGATGAGAAAATTCTTCTTTAAGAATTAATTCTTTAACGACAATATGATTTTTTAATACAATTCCACATGTGATCCCCTTTAGAGTCAGGAATAACGCATTGTCTGGAAGGAAATCCTTCCAGGCAATGTTCATATTCTTCTGAACGAGAATTTGAGAAACGAGATCTTCATCATTTTGAGTAATCATTTTAAAACCAAGACCAAATTTTTTAATCGTATGGCCATAGGGACAATGCAGACACGAAGACTGGCAACATCGTCCACGTTTTCTGTGAAACTCACTGGTAAAAACGGTATAACCTTCGGTATCTAAATAAGAAAGTTCTTTTGACATAAAGTGGATTATACTAAAGAAATGTGGCTTTTACTTCTACTTTTTAGTCTTATCATTTCGGCACAGGACCAGGCGGTCGAAAAATACTGTGCCGTAACACATACTGAGTTGCAACTACTCATGACAGATTTAACTCCACTCATTTTACCCTCAGAGGAAATGGTCAAGCAGGATAACTGTCTTATTCTCAAATTGAAACCTCATCGAAGGTCCTTTTTTGAAGCGTATGTTCTTAAAAAATTTCCTAACACTCATATCTCATTTTCTAGTGCTGAAATTAAAAGAGAAACTTGCTTCCTTAAGGTAGAGAAAATTAAACGAAAAAAAGCTGACGTTATAGATGTTTCATCATCTAACATTAAGGCCTCCTCAGATTTAACTCAGCAATCAGAAAAAGAAACGATAACTATCCAAACAATTAATGATTTTGAACTTATCGCTGATCAAAGGCAAATCAAAGGCAACTGTCGCTACATAACAAAAAACTTATATGAAATAAAAATCACCGTTAATCAAAATCCAAAACCATTGAGTCCTCCGAATCTTCCGCAGGGAACGATCGTGATTATCAATCATCCTCCTCCCAAACAAGAAACCAGCTCTCTCTCGACAGAAATTCAACTTAATCGTGGCCAAATAATTGAACTTGGAAGTTTCATAAAAAAAATAAAAAATGACCATCATGACATTTCAATAAAACCCAATCTAGAAGTTGATAGTTTAGAAAGCATGAGCGAGGAACAAGTTTTTCTTAGTCTTGAATAATGCCACAAATTAATTCGTTATTGTGGCAAAATGACCAAGACTTGCGTCGTTTTAGTTTTTTTCTTTTTCACAATTTGGCACAGTGGTTGCTTATTCTTTCTTGAGCAGGGGGGGCGAACTCCATAATCGTTCAAGAAATATCCCTGGATTAGATTGGCCAACCACCAAATTAATCCTCAAATAGCCCATCAAATAATTTCAACGTTCCTTCCTCTGCAGGTTGAAAATAAAAAAGCCCGAGATTCCTCGGGCTTTTTATTATTAAAAAGGATTAACTTAATCAGCAAGAAGCGTCATTGTTACAGCTGTTGCAATACGGTGTAAACGTGTCCCAGATTTCACGACCGCAGAAATATTTTGCATTTGAGATTCATCAGAAGAAATTTCTAAAAATAATTCTCTCAACGTTGGTTGTCTTACATCTTCAACAGTGTTCACTAAACCTTTCATCATATCATCATTTAGGCCAACTAACTCATCCTTCAATTGCTCTTTACCGGCAACTCCTCTTGATTGCACAGTAGCAATGGTTGAAGCAAATGGTACCAGTGCCGTTACTGTTGCTGACTCCATAAGTCTTGTTGCTGTGGCAAAGGGAGAAAGAGTAGATGCCGTTGAAGCTTCAATACCTGATTGAGAAAAGGCCTGACCGATTGATAAAACCATAGCTGCAATAATAAAAATGTTTTTCATAATTCCCTCCATTAATTTGGGCTTGTTGTTATTTGTGTCAGAAAACTTGTTGTTAAACTTTTAATTCTCTTCAAATAGTCCAATTCAAGAGTTTCTTTTTCGAAAACTTTTGCTTTAAGTAATGACTCGAGTGAAATCATTTGCTGGTCAATACTTTGCTTAATACCTTGTCTTCTTTTGATGAGAAATGAATTAAATTGTGAATTAAATTCTTCGGGAACGGGCACTCCAAATCTTGATGAAACAACTTCCCAAGGTTGCATGTTCATCAGTTTTAAAGATTCTCCCATCTCGGAAACTTTATCTTTAAGTCCTTGATCACCATCCATCTTTTTCATTATAGTCTTTGGAAGGGATTGCAAAAATCTTGCAGCAAGATAACGTTCAAAATGGATTAATTTGATGATCAACTGTTTTTGTTCATCAACGGGAAGTTCCTTAATCAAATCAATGAAGTTTTCATAGTCTTGTAAACGTTTTTCTGCTGACATCTTTTTGAAAAACTTCTCCATTTTTTTTACTCTATAAGATGGGAAATATTTTTTCAGATCTTGAAAGATAGAATTGTAGTCATCATACATACTAGGAATTAGTAATTTCCTCTTGATCATCTCCTCCCTACTTAAATCTTCAATCATACCGTCTGAAATGTCGTGTCTCTTTTTGATAATATCATTAAAGATTTTTTCTGGGGTTATTGATCCGATGAGCTCACTTTCTTCATTCGTAAGTGCAACGGAGAGGTGTTTTACTGCCTCTGTGCCACAATTGTTATTCAAAAAGTAATAACGACCTTGATAAGTCCAAAATCTTTCCAGAGTCAAATCGATAAATTCTTGCTTCTGTAACTGAGTCAATTTAAGTGGAATGCTGTAGAGGTCTCTTAATTCAAATTTTGTGTACTCTTGCTGAACTTCAAGGTAGCGAAGAACAAAGAGCTGAGAAGGATACCCGCCAGTAATTCCTTTCGCATAACTTATGTTAAAGTCCGTCATATGGGCCCTGTAACTTAAGGCAAGATGATGTGAAACATCATCCAAGCACTCTGGCCCCGGAACTTTTCTGTGAGGAGCGCACACAACGAGACGAAACATCGCATGTCCCCAACGAGACATGAGCTCTCTTCCCTGACCAGCAAACAAATAATGAATTTGATAAATACGATTAGGGTTAATTGATACTGCAAGCTGATAGTTATCTTCAAGATAAGCAGATTGAGCTAATACTGAATTATTTTTTAAACAATTCCCACTTAGAGTCAATTTCATTTTGTTTGCTAAAAACTGAGCTGTCGCTGGACGACGACACTGAAACTCAGGATCTAGAAATAGGTACTCGGAATTAACAGCAAGAGATTCCTCCAGATTTTTAAACTCATATGCATCTGGAGATGTTGCTGCATTGTGATTTATAAGCTTCTTCTTAGAGTTTCTCGTCACACGCTTAACACCAACAATCCGCTGAAAATCAGGATCAAGACTAATTCGCTCATGATTATCTTTTATATGAGTGAGTTCATGAATGATCACTGCGTTTAACATTTGGGAGAAAGATCTATGACCGCAGTTAAAAGATGTCGTATTGTTTTTTGCTAATTGAACTAATTTAGAACTTATGAGAATTTTATTCTTTTTTGTTAAACCAAATTTAGCATCAGGATGAATGCTACAAAGATCTTCATTTTCAAAATATTTATCTGTCGTGAGAGCGATTTCTTCAATTGAGATTTCATCGACTACAGAATCAAGAAAATGGCTTGGCAGAATATTTAGAACTTCAGTAACTCTATCCAAGAAGAGATCAGATCCTTTCGGTCGAATCGTTGCTGAGAGACCTAGGATAGGAAAAAATAAAATGAGTAAGACAGGTACTTTAAACATTCTCTTGCCTCTTTTGACTGGATTATAGCCAAAGCAACTCACTCTCTAAGTTTGATTGTATTTTTTAATCAGGATGTCTAATTCCTAGACACCTATGGCGAGGAAAAGAGCTCCTAAGTAGCCGTTTTAATATGTATTTCCTATCTTTCAACTCAGGCTTAATCCTAAGAATTCCGAAAGGAACTATGGAGAAACACAATTTCGTAAATATAAGAATGATTAAGCCCTTAATGTCCCTACTTATCCTCCTCTTTATCTCGGTCGAAGCCGAGGCGAAACATTTTGACCTCAAAGCTGGAGAGAAAAAACTTCAAATACAATTATCTGATGTCGAGTTTAGACAATTTTGTGGAACTCATCCTTTTGGATGTGCTCGCCTTCAAATGTTCGTCGAAAACAAAAAATTAGAAGTTGGATTCATAAAAGTATTAACAGATAAACTAAAATCCAGCGCCCTTCCCAGTTACTGTAAAGAAACGTTCTCAAACATGGGAAAGATTGTTCCAGATCAAAAAGATTTTTTTGAAAAAAGAGACAAGGGCATCTATCAATGTTCTTGGAAATCGGGAAATGAATTAACCACGATTATGTGGAAAGATGGGATTACGATTTTAATATCAACGACTCATTTAGCTTTTAATGAAACACTCATCGGCCAATTGAAGCAGGCTTCCATCCTATGAGAACATTGAAACTTCATGCCCTATTCACTACTTTATTTTTAACATGCAAGCTTTTCGCTGGCCCAATTGATTTGTCTTCGCTTCCCGATAAAGGAATGCAAGCTCGGAATTACTTAAGTGAATCAAACCCAGAAATAAAAAAATCAATTGCTGAACGACTCATGCGGGAATGTCCTTTTAGAAGATCAAATTCTGAGCTTGACTTAGTAACAACGGAAGCAATCAATTTGCAATTAGTGGCAAATACTCCCGATTCAAAGATCAACCAATGTGCATCTCAACTTCAAAATTTTAACGATACCATAAATAAAACAGCGGAACTTAAAACCAAACTTGACCTTGCTCAATCTCAGTCAAACAAGTTGTCTCCAGAACAAGAGAGTGAATTAAAAAAAGAAATTGAAACGACCCAGCTAGCTGCTAACTCCTTTAATAATCTTCTCAAAATGGGCTGTGAGTTCAAGAATGGGCCAAATGATATCTCAAGAATTGGTTACTCACTTATTAGTGTTTTAGACGTTTCAGCTGCGGTTCTTTCTATTAATCCAGCGAATGCGTTGATTGCAACGTCTGCCGCTCTTTCAGGACGACTAGTGGTTTCTCTCAGTAAATGGCTTTTTGAACATCCGAATAACAGTCAAATACTAACAAAAGAAGCAGGTGACTCTAGAAGATTTATAAATGATTTATGTCTTTTTAGAACACTGGCGTACAAGTACGACGATCTCTACATTGACCCATTCGAAGACCCATCCTCTGAATTGAAGAATAGAGAACTTGTAAAGAACAAAGCGAGTGCAAGAGTTCTTGAAATAAAGCAATGTATCACTCCTACTCCTAACGATGCTCTGACAGGATTGACTCATTTTTCCAAAGAATTACTAAATATATCTGAGGGACAAGTTTCGCAAAAACAATGCCTAAGTCTTGTTAAAAAATTTCGAGAATCAACGGCTGCAGGGAAAAATCACCTACGAGATTTATTCGGAACTTTTCATTGTCCAACTCCTCCACCAGAGATGGGTATAAATGCCATCGCTTATTGTAATAATTTTCAGGCGCTAGAAACTTTGACTTCTGGTGATACCTTTGAAAAATGCGAGGAAGATCTTTTTCAGAAAAAATTGCTCGCAAAATTTACAAATATAAGTGACATCATTTTTCAGTCTATCCAAGAGGGGGCGAAGCAAAACCTAACTAAAATTTCGGATGATGATCTTATGAAATTAAAGGTGGCCGAGAACGAAGAGAGAGTTGCAATTCTTAAATATGCCACACTACAGGGACTTTTAGAAGAAAGTCCGCTGACACAAGCAAATTCTGCAAAATCCATGATGGCCTTAGGAAGAACCATTCTTGGTGATCGATTTGATGATTTTACAAAGCAGACTCTTAAAACGATGACGAAAAACATGAAAGAGGCAGAAGGGAATCTCTCCCCTGTTCTAAAGCAGATCAATAAATTTGAGAAGATTTCAGATCCAACTGTAAAAATGAAAATGAAATACGAAATGTGTACTTCATCCAAACTTGTAAGACAACAGTTGGGAGTTGCTTATAATTCCGGAATTGGATTAAGTGATGTTTGCTTTTTTATGAAAGGAGAAGGAACACCTCCACTAAAATCAAAACATCTTAATTTTGATAATTATTCCACCGACAACAAAAAAAGATTTGGATTATTTACAACTGAGGCCTATCTTTCTGGAAGATGCGAGAAGGCCGAGAAGCTGATTCAAAAAAATATTACCTCAATTAGAGAGATGGTCGTGAAACTTAATTCTCTTGGTTGCCAATAGAAACCACTTACTCTCCCCCCTGGTGCTAAAAGCAACCAAAGGTTCAATTAGGCCCTATTCCGGACTCAATGAGTACGACAATTCAACAATTTAAACTTGGCATGATTCATGCTCTATTGATTTCAAGCTGAGGGTGATGAACTCCACAAAAGTTCCCAACCATTCCCTGAACAATCAAAACTTACCACATTGATCGTTCTCCCCCAACCGCACACACCCCACCACGGTTCCACTCTCAGCAAGGTTCTCCTCTATGACTTCATCCACTCAAATAAATGATAATGCTCACCAGACATTCCTAATTTTTCATATACTTTTTGAGCACTTACATTTGATTTATCGACATAGAGCCTAAGACCTCTGAGGTCAGAGGATTCATTTACTAATTTTGTGAGGTGATGATAGAGAGATTTAAAGACACCATGTTTTCGATAATCTGGAATCACGTAAACAGAATGGATCCAAAGAACTGTTCCATTTCTCCAGTCACTCCACTCTGGAACAGTCAAAAGACAACCAACAACTTGCCCATCGACTTCCGCTAACCAGTATTTCCCCTTGGAAGGATCATCCATAACGGCACCCACCCCCAGCTTTACGGTAGGAAAGTGAAGCACCATCTTCTCAGTTTCAAATGCCATCTTAACTTGAAAATCTGCAATCGAATCAATGTCGAAAAGTAGCCCTGGTCGTATATTGATCTTCAAGTGAGGACTCCACGAACTCTTTTTGAAAACTCTCTTGTCGCTTCATTGATATTCATTCCTTGATCAAGAAGAACTCGGAGTTCGGCACCCATAAGGTAGTCACTCATTTGAGAACCTGGATCATCCTGTGTTTTTACAGGAGGAATGCCACTTGCTTCAAATTCATCAGCGAATTGATTGAGTTCCTCAACAGTGTACTTTTGAGCGAGCTCTTTAATTGATTTAATATCCATCTTAAACCTTCATTTTTTTTACAAATTCTCGAAAAGCCTCTTCCTTTGTGACATTCACGAGGTCTTGAGGCTCTCCACTTTTAAAGCATCCTACAGAAGGGAGTCCAGGAAGAGTGATCATATCCTTTATTTTAGGATTTTTTTCTACATCAATTTTATAAATCTTAACTCCCTCTTCTTCAGCAACTTTGGCAAACATAGGAGCGGCCACTCGACATGAGCCACACCAAGAGGCATAGAAATCGATAAAAACCAAAGGCTCTTTTTCAATAATATCAAAAATAGTATCATCATTTAATTCTGTCATCGTTCCCATATAATCTCCTAACTTAATATGATTCTTAAAGAATCTAACGAAAGCTCGGCCTTATCCATAGCTTTTAGCATATTGTCCCGATTAAATCTAAGAAGCAAAATTTCAGTCTCAGAAACCGTTGGATTCACTTTCCTTAGGGCCTCTAACCTCTCAATTTCAGCGTTCATAAATTTAAGCATTTCTTCCTTAAATTTTTCCTTATATTGCTTGGCCCTTGGGATACAGAGTTCTTTACTCTTTTTAATACATTCTTTAATAAAATCCTTAGGGATATCTTTCATCTGTGCTCTTTGCTCCTGCCCCATGGATTCCACATTATCGTCAATAAACTTCTTGGGTAGCTTCTGAGTGAGATCAAGCATCTGGGCATTTAGGAGAACTCGTAACGGAGTTGGCGGAAACCACTTTTGCAGCTGAAGTTTTTTATCTGCGATGGCACTTAATAGGAAGTATCCTTCAAAAAGGAATTGTTCCTTATTTGGTGTTTTCCAAACGCTAAGAGTTGCATTGCCCATCTCTTTAGAAGAAATAAAATCCATAATCCCCAAGACCATTGGATGATCCCAAGTAAGAAAGGTCACATCATCTTTTAAAAGAGCGATCTCGCGTTTAAAAGTCACGGTCATTCCTTCATTTTCTAGACCCGGAAAATGAGGAAGATACATATTATCCCCTGGCCGAATAAAAAACGTGTAAGGGTCATTCATATCTTCTGTATCAACACCAAGCTGGTTCCAGAGATTGAGCATAAAATCTCGAAGATCTACTCCCTCATCAACTGTTTTTATTTCTTTAACAAACTCCATCGCCCTTTGATGATTAAAAGAATTAATTTCAACGAGTTGATCTTGACCCTCTTCTAATTTTGTCTCAATTTCTTGATGAAGAAGAGTTGTCTTTTTTAAAAACTTTTTAAACTGAGCTTCTGGATACTCTTCTTCTTCAGCTTTGGTTAAAAGCTCCAATAGCTCAGCTCTTACCGTTGCATAAAGTTCAGTTCCACCTCTAGGCGAGGATTCAAAAGCATTAAATCCCTCATGATACCACTGCATAAGAAGCTCATCTGAGGATTTTTCTAAAAAGGGAACATGGATCTGAATATCATTTTTCTGGCCAATTCTATCAAGACGACCAATTCTTTGCTCAAGGAGATCGGGAAGTTTTGGTAAATCAAAAAGAATCAAATGACGAGCGAACTCAAAGTTTCTTCCTTCTGAACCGATTTCTGTACTTAAAAGGATATTGGCCCCTTCAGGATCTGCAAAATAAGCAGCTTGTCTATCGCGATTCATGAGATTCATGCCTGAGTGAAAAAAGGCGATTCTAGCAGTTGTTCTCTCTTTTAAAATCTTCTCTAGATCAATCACCACTTCTTTATCATGACAAATAAGTAATATCTTATCCGATTTATGTTCTTCAACAAAACTCGATAACCAGTGGGCCCTTAGTTCAAGAAGTTTTTTATCAGACGTTTTACCTTTTGGAACTTTTATCGGATAGGATTGAAATATCCTCTTAGGAAAAAACTCAGCATACGTTGCCATCGTTTTTCTTGTGTTTCGAAAATAAACCCTTCCTGTTCCGTGTCGATCCACTAACATTTGAAGTGCTTTTTCTTTATCTTCAATATCGATCCCAACTTTCGACTTCAATAATTTTTTATCATCGGCGCTTAAAGACATACCTTTTATGAGTTTATGGGCGAGCTCACTAATCGGTTTGTAATTTGTGGTTTCTTCCACAAATTGATTAAAGTCATGAAAACGATTGGGATCCAATAAATGTAATCTTGCATAGTGACCAGCAAGCCCTAAGATCTCTGGAGTACCAGAGAGGAGAAGCACACCAGGCGTGCTTTTTGCTAGAGCGGCGACGAAATCATATTCCATTGATGAATTATCTGGTGCCCACCGAAGTTGATGAGCTTCATCTACCACTAGTAAATCCCACTTCGAATCCATCGCTTGCTCAAGTAGCCAATCCTCTTTCATAAGAAACTTGAGGGATGCTACAAAAAGCTGACCATCCTCAAAGGGTCTATCTCCTCGCTCTAACTTTGAATCATGATTAATCGTCTGAAATGACAGTTGAAACTTACGAAGCATCTCTACAAACCACTGATAAACTAAGGAATCTGGAACAAGAATAAGGCATCTCTCCACTCGCCCAGTAAGAATAAGATGGTGCAAGATAAGCCCAGCTTCAATGGTTTTCCCAAGACCAACCTCATCCGCAAGGAGAACTCTTGGTCTTGATCTTTTCACAACCTCATTGGCAACATACATCTGATGAGGAATTATATTGAGTCGCGGCCCAACAAATCCTTTCACAGGAGAAATAAAAAGTTTTCTCTGGTTTAAAAGAACATCATAGCGAAGTTTAAAAATCTCATTAGAGTCCACGTTACCGGCAAAGAGTCTCTCTTCTGGCTTTGAAAAGGAAAGAGTGTCAGATAACTGAGATTCAATAAGAGTTTTACCTTCACCGTGGTAAGTAACAATCCCGTTTGACTCCATTAATGATTGAACAATAAATGAATGGCCATCCTGAGATTTTACCTCATCACCCTCAATAAACTTAATTCGTCGAAGAGGGGCCGTGTTAGCTCCATATTTTCGATCAACTTTAGCGGCAGGAAAAAAACAGGTCACCGTTTTTGCTTCTACTTCTATAATAACTCCAAGGCCAAGCTCAGGCTCAGACTCTGATATCCAGCGTTGTCCCATGATGAACTGCTTCATCGATCCTCCGTCTTTGGGTGACAAAATCCCACGATTGAACCAAGATATTAACAAATGACGGGAAGGGGTTAAAGCGTATGATGAAAAAAACTTTAAGTCTTATGATGATATTTTTACTATTCTTGAGTTTTGAAGCCTTTTCCGGGACTTTAAACACCGGGCCGTGGCGATTTGAACTTAAAACAACCCATGCAGTGGTCCCTTTTATCCTAGAGTTTTCCAAAAACAAGAACAAATATGAAGCTTCTCTTCAAAACGGAAAGGAAATCATTCCGCTAAAAGATATTCAGGTGAATGGAAATCAAATCAGCATTCCCCTTCAAACGTATGAAATCTCTCTTGAATTAGAACTTCTTAAAGACGGACTTATTGCTGGGGCACTGGTTCGTCACAATAAAAACCCAAAAGTTAAAACTCCCGTATCGGCCAATTTTGCTCTCTCTGAAAGATTCCCAGAAAAAAAGCAAAAACCCGAAATTAATCTTTCAGGTCGTTGGGCGATCTCTATGCTAGATGAACAAGAGCACAAAGACACAGGTATCTTGTTGTTTGAGCAAAAGGATAACCAGCTTAATGGAAGTATTCTTACTCCAACAGGAGATTACAGATATTTTGAGGGTTATGTTTCAGGAAATGAATTTGTAGCAGCGAGCTTTGATGGCGTTTATAATTATTTACTGAAGGGAAAAGTAAAAGATGGGAAACTTTCAGCTGAGATTCTTTCAAATTACAAAACAATTATTGAAGGAAAAAAAGATGAATCAGCAGAACTTCCAGATGCGTATAAACAAACTCAACTTGAGCGCTTAAATTTTAACTTCCCTGATCTACAAGGAAAATTCGTTCAATTGGAGTCTTCTCAATTCAGAAATAAACCAGTCATCGTACAATTTTTTGGATCTTGGTGTCCGAATTGCCTTGATGAGATGAATTACCTCATTCCTTGGTACAAAACGAGGAAACAAAAAAATATCGAAATCATTGCTCTCGCTTTCGAGCGCAGTAACACAAAAGAAGAAGCAAAAAAGCAACTCCTTAAAACGAAGAAAAAATATCAAATTCCCTATACTCTTCTCATCGCGGGCTCAACAAGTGATGACAAACCCAAAGATAAGATCCCAGGACTCAAAAATTTTATTTCATTTCCAACGACTCTTTTTCTCAACAAAAAACATGAAATCATCAAAATCCATGCAGGATTTACTGGCCCAAGCACAGGCGAATTTTTCGAACGATGGAAAAAGGAATTTAACCAAACGGTTGAAGAGATGGTGAAATAATGCTTAAAACGATAGGCCTTCTTTTATTATCAAACCTCTTCATGACCTATGCTTGGTATGGTCATTTAAAAACTCTTGGAACGAAGCCCTTTTGGATCGCCATTATCGCCAGTTGGGGTGTTGCTTTTTTTGAGTATTGTTTTCAAGTTCCGGCGAACCGAATAGGGTACCAGTATTTTTCTCTGGCCCAACTAAAAATTATTCAAGAAGTCATTACGATGGTGGTTTTTTCTTTCTTTGCGATTTTTTTTATGAAAGAAGAATTAAATAAAAACTTTATCTATGCTTCATTCTGCTTAATTGGTGCTGTTTATTTTATCTTCAGGAAATGACATCATCTTGGATAAGTTCTACTCATCACAGGAAGCTCACGGATACAAGATGAGTTAAAAGTATAATCTCTTATAACTCGTCCCATGAAGTCTAGCATCTTACCATTATTACAAAATAAACCTCTATACATTCCAGCCTGGTGGATCGCTTCTCTGCAACTTGATTCAAAAGTCATAAAAGCAATTGTTCCGCGATAAATTTGATTCATATCTCCGTTACTACAATAAAGACCAACACGAGACGTACGTAAATCTCCTAAACCTTCCTGACAATCGGATCTGAAGGTAAACAAGTGAACAAAAGCACCATCTTCACGAATAAGTTTCTCATGATCACAAAATTTACCCATATTCATCCGAGCTTCACTTAAAGCACGAGGACAATCAGAGGCAAAACTAAAACGATAAAGAGTTGTTCCTCGATTCGAGATCAAATAATTATTTTGGCAGGAGGCGGGAAAGATTCTCCCAGGCATCCATTGAGCAAACGCAGTAAGAGAAAAGAAAAATAATCCTATCATCATTACGCTTTTCATCTTAATCCTCTTGTTTTGAATCATCATCAACAACTGAATCATCGTCCGAATTTCCGTAGTCATTATCATCGGCCTTCAAACTCTCATTGTCATCTGTTGGGTTGGGAGATTCCGAAGTTTCCTGGCCTGGTGTCGGCAATAAACCTTGTGGTTCTTGCTCTTCAGCATAGGCACTTGCTGCTCCGTGACCATAGACCAATTCTCCGCCGAGGTGCCCAGTTCGGTAAGCTAAGAAACAGGAAATGAGACCAAGTCCAGCAATCCCGAGCTTAATAGCAAAGCCAATATCTTTTCTAATAAAAAAGACCGCTATCGACAAAACAAGGGCTAAAACTGTTGATCCCACAAATATTTCAGCAGCCTCTTCATGTTCATGAATGAGTTTTTTTCCAACGATTTTTTCAACTTTATCCTCTTCATTTTCTCCACTTTCAAGCGCCACGTAACCAGTCACAACAACAGCTAATTGCAAACCAATAATAATTAACCACATTTGAGGCTGCATCTTATTCATCTTAATCATGACAGCAAAAACAATGATAAGAATGGGCATGATGAATGTAAGAGCGAGCGGAAAATGAACAATCAATGGATGAAAAGGTAGCTGCATAAAACCTCAACTTTAAAATGTGGCCTAAACTATATCGATCCTGTCTGCGGTTTCCAAGATGATTTTAAGCAACTCAGAAATATGACTTCGCTCAGTGTTATGGTTCGGGAACACTAACCTAAAGAAAATCGTTCCGTCGGATTTTTCTGCATAGTTCACCATCGCCTTTCCAGATTTTATTAATTCCTTGCGAACTCTCAACGTAAATTGGCTGGCCCCTTCCTTAGAATTTTCTGGCAGCACCTGGAAACAAAGATTTAAAAAGTTGGCATGAATGAGTTTAAAACGAGGATTCAATTTAATTTCTTGAGTTGCAAATGCTGCGAGGTCGAATAAGTGGTCTGTTCTTTTAATCAGCCCATTTGTTCCATAAGCTCGCCACAAGAGCCAAAACTTTAACACATCAGCTCTTCTTCCGCACTGAAGTGAATAGGTGCCAGTGTCCCATTCGGAATTATCATATTCATGAAAGAGATATTCTGTTCCACCGCCCCGATTGGTATTTCTTAAAATGCCAGCATGTTTGGTTAGAAAAAATGATGTCACAAGGGGTGTCCCCATGGTTTTATGGGCATCAAAGGCGACCGAATCGGCAAGCTGGATTCCTTTTAGTAAATCTTTTTGAGAAGAGAACAACGCTCCGCCACCCCAAGCCGCATCGACGTGAAGCCACACATTATACTTGTCACAAATTTTTGCGATTTTAAAAATGGGATCAAAAGCACCCATGACAGTTGTTCCAAAAGTTGCGCCGACCATAATAGGAACAAAACCCTCTTTTAAATCAGCCGAGATAATGCGCTCAAGTTCCTCAGGAATCATCTCTCCTTTCTCATTGGCAGGAACTTGAACTAAATTCTGTGTTCCAATACCTGTAATGTTGGCGGCTTTATCAAATGAATAATGAGACTCTGAAGAGACATAAATTCGAAACCTGTTATGGCCAAAACCCGTGAGGCGAATACTTGGGCTATATTCTGTACGAGCACAAAGCATCGCAAGAAGATTAGAATTACTTCCACCGGTCACCATGATGCCTTCGCCGCGATCAAATCCCATTAAGTTTAATAACTCATTAACAACGCGCTTCTCAATGATCGTTAGAACCGGAGCAATCTCAAACGTTGCCATGGTTGGATTTAAAAGAGCACTCACCATTTCACCGGCCCATGCGGCCTCATTAAACCCACCAAAAAGCTGATTCAAAAACAAGGGGTGAGTTGTATTAACAGAATGCTCTAAAATCATTTTAAGATCATTTAAAAGTGTTTCATGATCGCATCCAGATTTTGAGAGTGGAGAAATGATTTCTTTGAGTTTTTCTGGAGTCGAAATCTTCACGACAGAATTTGTTTTTGCACTCTGTTGAACGTATTCAGAAAGTGTCAAAAAAACGTCATTTAAAAAATCATTTTTTGTTTGAAACATATATCTACCTATTTTTGTGATGAAGGTTTATCAGAACCTTACACTCTCTCGCAATCGTGAAAGCAAATGTTAGACAATACAAGCCCTTATCAGTCGCCTACCTATTGGCAATCAAAAGAGAAAAGTTTTTAATTTCACCTACCAACACACAAACCCGGCCCACACAGCCGACCTGTAAGAAGGAGAACTAAGGATGTCAGTTCGACTAAACAGTCATTTGTCAGATAAGCAACTAAATGAGCTTAGAGACAGACTCATGAGCGAAGCAGAGCGTATTAGAACAAATTTCCAACTGAAGAAGCACGAGTATGAAAATAACTCAATCACTGGTGCTAAAGATGAGGTGGATTCAGCTAACGATAATATTCTTCTAGCTGCTGATATGCGTTTTTCTAACCGCGAAAGCCTTTACTATAAAAAGATTATGAAAACCTTAAGTAAGGTTGAATCAGATCAATATGGTATGTGTGATGAGTGCGGAGATCCGATCACTTACTCTAGACTTATCGCTAGACCAACTTCTGAAATGTGTATTCTTTGTAAAGAAGAGTCAGAAAGAGAAGAGAATCAGAATTTCTATGAGCGTCGTTCAAAATCACTTGGACGCGAAATGAGTGTTTCCGGAAATTAATTCATGATCGAATACGTCGTCGAGCATAATCCTGACGACAGAGTTTTGAAGAAAGCCTCCCAGATTGTAAATGACGGGGGGCTTCTTTGTTTTCCAACGGAAACTAATTGGGTCGTTGTTTGTAACCCTTTCAATAAAGCTGCTGTCGAAAAACTTTATCAACTAAGACATATTGATAATTCAAAACACCTCACTGTTTTGTGTTCTCACTTTTCAGACGCCATGGAGATCGCCTTTATTGACGATGGGGCGTTTGCCCTTATGAAGAAGGTCGTTCCTGGACCCTATACTTTCATTTTTGAAGCTCAGAAAAAAATCACGAAATTCTTGAAGGCCTCAAAAGTTGATCATCAAGTGGGTCTTCGGTTCCCTCCCAATAAACTTTGTCGATCGATCATTTCTCATTGCGGAGGAACACTTTTATCAACCCACCTCTCCCATGACATGATTGAGGGTGCTGATCCTGATTATCCGCTCTATAGTGCTCTGATTGAGGATCACCTGGCCAATCACATTGATATGATTATTGACCCGGGAGAAACGGAATTTATAGGTTCTACAACGATTGTGGATTTTAGTTCGGGTGTACCAGAGGTTGGTCGAGTGGGCGCCGGAGACCCGAGTCTTTTTCAGTGAATCATAAAAACGAAGCCCATCAAATGATGGGCTTCGTAGAAAATTACATCGCTGTTTCTAAAAGAATAAGAATAATACCGATAATTGAACCACCAGCAATAACACCAGCAGCGAGAGTTTCTTGATTATCAACAAAAGCTCTGTAGCCAATGCCTTCTTTGTTCTTACAAAGTTTTTTCGCAACCCAGAATACAAGTGTTCCAAGCGCCATTGACCAAGCATCAGTGAATCTTAAAACGAATCCTAGGCCCAATCCCACTCCAGAGAGTGGAAACTTACCATGAGTTTTTTTATTTAAAATTTCAAACAGAACACCAAGAACCGCTCC
>Ga0164292_10000549_pt1 | contig 29695 bp, 19 predicted proteins | sample GEODES117metaG_FD_111486 | JGI IMG/M metagenome (GOLD analysis project Ga0164292, IMG submission 111486) | Eutrophic lake water microbial communities from Lake Mendota, Wisconsin, USA - GEODES117 metaG | ecosystem: Environmental > Aquatic > Freshwater > Lake | place: USA: Lake Mendota...
GAAATTCCGGGAAGCCGCCGAACTCGCGGACCGCCACTACCGTCTCGGGGCGGTGCCTATTGCCACCTACGTCGAGATGCAGTCCGCCTATCTCGAAGCCGTCGAAGCTCTCCTCGACACCCAGCGCGAGGCGATGGAGGCCGGCCTGCGCGTGCAACTTCTCACCGGTCTCGACTTCAACGCCGTTCAAATCTCCCAACCATGAAAACTCTTTTCGTTTTTTGTCTCCTTTCCGCTCTCTCGTTCGCTCTCACCGGATGCGGTGAGTCTCACGCCAGCGTGACCGCCCCTGAGCCCGTGCATGCCGCCACCTACAAGGCGGGACACGGCTTGCAGCTCACGAAAACGGCCCGCGCTTTTGTCGGCCTTGAAACCGGTGAAGTCGCTTCGCGCGCCTTTGCCGGTGCCGCCCCAGTCACCGCGATCCCGGCGGCCGCGCTCCTGCGCACCGTTAAAGGCGACTTCGTGTATGTGGCCAACGGCGAATGGTTTTTGCGGACCCCAGTGGTCATCGGCGCGACGGATGCGTCCCACATCGAAATCAAAGATGGCCTCTACGAAGGGGACACCATCGTGGTCAAAGGCGTGCGCGGCCTGTCGCTCGCGGAAATCCAAGCTCTCAATGGGGGCGTCGGCTGCGCCGACGGACACTGATGCTTGAATGGCTGATCGATTTTTCCCTGCGCAAGCGGGGACTCGTTGTTTGCTGCGCGTTGATCCTTGCGGGCGTTGGGCTCTGGTCCGCCTCACGTCTGGCGGTCGATGCCGTGCCCGACATCACCAACCCGCAGATTCAAATCAATACGGAGGTGGCGGCACTGGCTCCCGAGGAAATCGAATCGCTGGTAACGGTGCCGGTGGAGATAGAAATGGCGGGCCTGCCCGACATGGTGGAACTGCGGTCGCTCTCCAAGTTCGGGCTTTCGCAGATCACGATGACGTTCAAGGACGGCGTGGACATCTATCGGCTGCGCCAGCTCGTGACAGAACGATTGAACCGCGCTCGCGACCGGCTGCCGGGTGCCGTGACCCCGGCGCTCGCGCCGATCAGCACCGGCTTGGGCGAGATTGTTTACTACACGCTGCGCTACGCTCCAGACGCACCCGGAGCGCCCGCCGACCACACGGAACAACTGCGGCAGCTTCGCCTGCTTCACGACTACACCATCAAGCCGCTGCTTCGCTCCACGCAGGGTGTGGCCGAAGTGAACGCCATCGGTGGCTATGAGAAGCAAATCGTCATCGCGTCCGATCCGGCCAAACTCTCTGCGGCCGGTGTGAGCTTTTCGCAGCTCGTCGAAGTGGTGCGCAAAAGCACGGACAATGCGGGTGGCGGTGTGTTGGAAATGGGCGGCGAAGCCGTCGTTGTTCGCGCCGATACGCGCGCCAAGACGGCAGACGACTTGAGCGGCCTGCCCGTGAAGTTCGCCGGCGCATCGCGACCGCTATTGATCCGCGACTTGGCGGAAGTGTCCATCGGCTCCGCCGTGCGCACGGGTGCCTCCACCGAAGACGGCGAGGAAACGGTCACGGGAGCCGCCATTATGCTGGCAGGTGAAAACGCCCGGCTGGTCGCGCAATCGGTCGTCGCGAAGCTAAAGCAGATTCAAGAAAAGCTGCCGCCGGGCATCGTGATCCGTGTGGTCTATGACCGCTCGGATTTGGTCAACGCGACCATACACACCGTAGAGAAGAATCTCTTTGAGGGCGCGGTCCTCGTGGCGGTCATATTGTTTGCCTTCCTGGGTAATTGGCGGGCGGCCTTCATCGTCGCATTGGCCATTCCGCTCTCCTTTCTTTTCATGCTCACCGGCATGGTGGAGGCAAAGATCAGCGCCAATCTGATGAGCCTCGGAGCGATCGACTTCGGCCTCATTGTCGATGGGGCCATCGTGATGGTCGAAAACATCCTGCGGCACATCGCGGAGAAACAGCATCAGTTGGGGAGAAAGCTCCTGCCCGCAGAGCGGTTGGCGGAAGTGCGCCGTTCCGCCCGCGAAGTGGCCCGGCCCATGTTTTTCGGCGTGCTCATTATCACGATCGTCTATGTGCCGATTCTCGCGCTCACCGGTATCGAAGGGAAAATGTTCCGCCCGATGGCGGTGGCCGTGATGTTCGCGCTCGTGGGCGCGCTCGTGCTGGCGCTCACCCTGATGCCCGCGCTGTGCTCGTGGTTCCTGCGCGGCAACATCAGTGAAAAAGAAGGCTGGGTCGTGAGAAGCGCGAAGGCACTTTACACGCCCTTGCTGGCCGGAGCCTTGCGGCTGCGGTGGCTGGTGGTGGCGGTCGCCCTTGTCCTCTTTGCCGGCTCCGGGTGGCTGTTCACCAAGCTGGGCGCGGAGTTCATTCCGCAACTCGATGAAGGCTCGATGTCGATCCAGATGATCCGCGGCAACAGCGTTGCTTTGGGCGATTCGGTGGCACTGCAACGCGCCTCCGAAAAACTGCTCATGGAGAAGTTTCCCGAGGTGAATCATGTTTTCTCCCGCATCGGCACGGCGGAGATCGCGACCGATCCCATGGGGCCAAATGTCTCGGATACCTATGTGTTTTTCGCTCCGCTGGAAAAATGGCGCGAGGTGGACGGTCGTAAGATCAAGAAGGCGGAACTTGCTGAACTCATGCGCCGGGAACTCGTCGCGGCTGCACCTGGTCAGACGTATCTCTTCACCCAGCCGATTCAAATGCGGTTCAACGAGATTATGGCCGGTGCGCGCGCCGACCTGTCGTTGAAGATTTACGGAGACGACTACACCGAACTGGAACGCCTCGCCACCGCCGCGCGCGATGTGCTGCGCGGCGTTGCGGGTGGCGGCGACGTGGAATTTGAGGCGCTCGGGCGCGTGCCCATGCTGGAAATCACGCCGAAGCGGGACGCTCTCCAACGGCTCAATCTGCACGCGGATGAAATCAACGCCGTCGTCAGCACTGCTCTTGGTGGTGAGAATGCGGGGACGATGATCGACGGCAGCAAGCGTTACCCGGTCGTGGTGCGGCTGCCGGAAACGGAACGGCTGAATCTGGCCGGACTAAAGAAATTGCCCGTGCTCGGCGAAGGTGGCGTGCAGGTTCCGTTGGAACGTGTCGCGGCTATCGCCGTGGCTGATCGCATCGGCACGATCAATCGCGAGGATACGCAGCGCCGGGTCGGCATTCTCATTAATGTGCGCGGTCGCGATACCGAGGGCTTCGTCCTCGAAGCGCAGGCAAAGATTCGCGAGCAGGTTAAATTTCCTCCCGGCTACTTTTTTGAGTTTGGCGGACAATTCGAAAACCTTCAGGCCGCGCGCGAACGCCTTATGATCGTCGTGCCCGCCGCGCTCGCGCTGATCTTCGGACTGATCTACGCGAGCTTCGGCAGTGCGCGTCAGGCGCTGTTGATTTTCCTGTGCGTGCCGCTCGCCGCCACCGGCGGCGTCGTGGCGCTCTGGCTGCGAGGGATGCCGTTTACTATTTCCGCCGGCGTGGGGTTCATCGCGCTCTCCGGCATCGCCGTGCTCAACGGCATCATGCTAATCAGCTTCATCAATCAGCTCCGCGCGGAAGGCAGCGACGTGCGCAAAGCCGTGATCGAGGGAACCCTGACGCGTCTTCGACCCAAGTTGATGACGGCACTCGTGGCCTCACTCGGCTTCGTGCCGATGGCCATTTCCACCGGAGCCGGTGCGGAAGTGCAACGGCCCCTCGCCACCGTCGTCATCGGTGGCGTCATCACTTCTACATTCCTGACGCTCATCCTTCTCCCCGTGCTGTATGACTGGATGGAAACCCGTCGGTCCCGCACTGCTCGAAACGGTGCGTCTCCGCTCGAAGTCGAGCAGCCAAACCCAGCGTCGATCTGATTCAGACCGTGCCTATTTCCCGTTTGTTAACCCATAAAAACCAAATCCAATGAAACTAAAATATATCACGTTTGCAGCGGCTGCACTCTGCGCCGCCGTTGCCCTCCAAGCTGCCGAAAAGATCGTCGCCGGACCTAAAGGCGGCCGGCTCCTCGAGTCGGAGCCAAACAAGGCCGAATTCTTCGTCACCGCCGACCGCAAGGTGGAGATCACCTTCTACAATGCCGCTCTGAAACCGGTCGATGCGGGCGCGCAGGTCTTCACTGTCACCGCCGAGCCGGGCAGCGGAAAAGTTAAACTTGATCTGGAAAAAACCGCGACCGGATTCATCTCCAAGACGGCATTGCCCGCCGGAGAACCGTATCGCGTGGTGGTGCAGACCCGCGCCAGCGCCGAGGCCAAGCCGAAGAACTTCCGCGTCGATCTGAATCTCGAAATGTGCGGCGAGTGCAAAAAAAAGGAGTATGCCTGCACCTGCGAGGGGCACTGATCTCAAAAAACCCGCCGAGCCGTTTGTCGTCTCCATTAATGAACCACGGTTCGCCCTGTATTCGAGTGCTGCCGACATTCGGCGGCACTCTTGTTTTGACTGCTCCCATTGTGATCCGACACGGTTTGGAACGTTGACATTTGGCGTGGGTCCAACTTGCTTCTTGCGGTGAGTATCTTCCGAAAATCCCTTGTTATGTTGGTGGCAGCCTTCTGGCTGCTGGCGACGCAACATTGCGGGTTGGAAGCTATGGGATTCGCTCTCGATTCAAATCACAACGCGGCTCATTGCGCCTCGGGTGAGGATATTGACGAGTGTAAGACCGTCGAGAAAGTGGGGTTCAAACTCATGGGGAATGGCGTGTCCGTTCCGGCCCCGGATTTGCTCGGCTGCTTGTTGTTGATTTGCGCACCTTCCATTCCCGTTGCTGGCCGCGACGGTGGCAGTGGGATGCCCGCCGATTTTATAGAGCGCCCAAGAGGTTGGGTGTCTACCTGGCAGTTTGTGCAACGCGCGGCGCTATCGCCGCGCGCTCCCACGCTTAGTCTGGCCTGATTAGTCCCTGCGCGGACTGACGGGCTGTTTTGGATTCTGTGCGGACGCCTGCGCGCGTTCACGCACATGCCTTTCCCCCTTCGCATTTCCCATTCTCATCATGCCCTTTTTCATTCTGTCACATCGAACGCGTCTTTCCTGCGGACTGGCGGTCGCCCTCTTCGCACTGAGTGGCCGCGCCCAAGAGGTTTCGCCCTCAACACTCACTTTATCCGCAGCGCTCGCTCGCGCGGTGGAACGAAATCCCGGACTCGTCGCGCAAGGTTACGGCGAACGTGCCGCCGAGGCCTTGATCGAACAAGCCGGCTTTCGACCCAATCCCACGCTGGACGTTTCCGTCGAAAACTTCCTCGGCACTGGACGCGTGCAGGGAGTGCGGAGTCTCGAAACCACCGTGCAGGCCAACCAGACATTCGAGCGCGGAGGCAAGCGCGGCAGGCGCGTCGCTCTCGCAACCAAAGAGCGCGAAATCGCCGCCAAGGAATATGCGGTGCGCCGTTCCGAAGTGATCGCAACTGCCGCCGTTGCCTACGTCGAGACCCTCGCCGCCCAGCAGCGCGTCGCCCTCGCGGAAGAACCGCTTCAGCTCGCGCGTGCAACCCTGGAGGCCGTGGATTTTCGCGTGAAAGCCGGTGCGGCCTCGCCCGCCGAAACGGCTCGCGCCCGCGCCGCGCTCGCGTCGGGGCAGGGAGAATTAGCCCGCGCGCAAGCCGCTCTCGCCGCCGCGCGTGCCACGCTATCCGCGACGTGGGGCGGCTCTCCTGCCGATGTTACCACGCTGCCCGGCAGCCCGCGCATTCCGGAAGCGCTCCCCCCGGAGGAAGCTTTTCTCGCCAAGATTGGCCGGCATCCCCGGATCGATCTTCAAGAGGCTATTGTCGTCGGTCGGCGAGCATCCCTCGACCTCGAAAAAGCGCAGGCCGCCCAAGATATTACCGTGGGCGGCGGCGTTCGTTTCCTTCGCGAGGGCACCGATGCAACGTTTGTGGCGGGCGTCTCACTTCCGCTCCCCGTCCACAACAGAAATCAGGGCAACATCCGTGCTGCGCGGGAGAATCTCGCTGGCGCGGAACAAACGATCCGTGCGGTGGAAGTTGAACTGCGTTCGGCCTTCACCGCCGCCTGGCAAGATCTCAAAGCGGCCAACGCTGCCGCGCTGAATCTTCGCCGCGATGTCCTGCCCGCCACTGAAGAGGCGTATGCCGTCGTGCGCCGCGCTTATGAGGAGGGCCAGCTCCCGCTGATCGACGTGCTCGACGCTCAACGCGCGCTGGTCGCGATCCGCCGGGAAATTCTCGACGCCGAATCCGCCTACGCCGTGGCGCTTGTCCGCGCCGAAAGTCTCACCGATCCCGCCTTCCCTCTCACCACTTCTCTATTTTCGTCCAAATGAAACCATTTTCCTTTTCAATCCCGTTCATCCTTTCACTCGTGCTGACCGCGAGTCTTCCCGCGGCGGATGCCGCTCGCACTGCCGACACGGTGGTTCTCGACGCCACCGGCGTCCAAAACCTTCGCATCAAAACCGTCGCAGTCGAAGAAACCGATTTCGAGGAGAGCGTCTTTTCCCTCGGACGCATTGAGGCGAAGCCCGGCAATGTCGCCGCTGTGAGCAGCCGTATTGATGGGCGAGTCGTAGCGCTCAGCGCCTTCCCCGGAGACCGCGTCGCGGTCGGTGCCGAGGTCGCGAAAGTGGAGAGTCGTCAGCCGGGCAATCCACCGCCGGTTATTTCCCTCAGCGCTCCGCTCGGCGGTATCGTGACGCATCTCGACGTCCGCCTGGGCGATCCGGTCGAACCCGCCAAGGCCCTTCTGGAGATCACCGACTTGAGCGAAGTTTACGCGGTTGCGCGTGTGCCCGAGCACATCGCCGGACGCCTCAAACCCGGAGCGAAGTCTTTCATCACCATATCCGCTTTGCCCGAGGGAAAGTTTGAAGGCCAGTTGCTGCGATTCGGAACCTCGGCCGATCCCGTCGGTGGCACCATCGATGCGATTTTCAGCCTGCCGAATTCCGACAACCTGCTCCGCCCCGGTATGCGGGCCGAGTTTTCCATCGTCATCGCCCGCCGCGCGAATGTGGTGAGCGTGCCGCTCAGCGCGTTGCAGGGAGAGCCTTCCCGACGCTTCGTGTATGTGAAGGACTTCGGGTTGGCCAATGCCTTCGTGAAGACGGCCGTTGTCGTCGGTCAAAGTAATGACCGCTTCGTGGAAATCGTGAGCGGTCTTCTGCCCGCCGATGAGGTCGTGACCCAAGGAGCCTACTCGCTGGCGTTCGCGGGTAGCGGCAGCGTATCGCTCAAGGAAGCGCTGGATGCTGCCCACGGTCACGCGCACGCCGCCGATGGCTCGGAGCTCGGAAGCGATGCAAAGAAGAACACCGCAGCCGCCGGGGGTGATGGCCATGCCCACGGCGATGAGCCCCACGAGTCGCAAAGTCCCTTCTGGATGATCGTCAGCGGAGTGCTCTTCGTCCTGCTCCTCGTCGTGGGCTTCCGCAAGAAGCCGCGCGCGACACCGGCAACCGAGGTGACCCCGCCCACCCAACCCAAGAGCCACTGAGGAACGACCATGCTTAACAAAATGATTCAGTGGTCGCTCGCCAACCGGGCGATCGTCCTCGGCCTTTCCCTCATCGTCCTCGTTCTCGGCCTGCAAATTGGCGTGAAGCTTCCGGTCGAGGTGCTGCCCGATCTGACCAAGCCCACCGTCATCATCCTGACCGAGGCCTCAGGGCTCGCACCGGAAGAGGTCGAGACCCGTGTCACCCAACCGCTTGAAAGCGCGCTCATGGGTGTCGCCGGGCTCACGCGTTTGCGGTCCAATTCGGACGTAGCCCTCTCGCTGGTCTATGCCGAGTTTGGCTGGGACACCGACATCTATAAAGCCCGCGTCCTCGTGCAAGAACGCCTGCAATCTGCGCGCGAGCAACTGCCCGAAAACGTGCAGCCTTTTATGACGCCGGTCGCGTCGCTGATGGGCGAAATTCTTCTCGTCGGGGTGCGCTCCACGATCAAAGAGGGAGAACCCGGATACATTCCTCCGCGCGATGTCCGTGCGCTCGCCGACTGGACGATCAAGCGCCGCCTCCAGAGCATCCCCGGCATCGCCGAGATTCTCAACATGGGCGGAGGCGTGAAGCAGATCGAAGTCCAGCCCGATCCCTTCCGGATGCAGGCGCACAACGTGACCTTCGCCGAACTTGAAGAAGCGGTCGCTAAAGCGGCCAACACGACGACGGGCGGATTCCTCAGCAGCGGCCCGACCGAAATCATGGTGCGCAATCTCGCCATGACGACCGACCTCGGCGAAATCGCGCGGACGGTGATTAAAAAAGTCGGCGACCGTCCCATCACGCTCCGGGACGTGGCCAAGGTCGAATGGGGGATCGAGCCGATGCGCGGCGACGCCACCGTCAGCCAAACCCCGGAAAAGACGCCGACCTACGGTGTCATCATGTCCATCACCAAGTCGCCTGGCTTCGATACCCGCGCGCTGACCGAGCAGATCAAGGCAGCGCTGGAAGAACTGAAGACGAGCTTCCCCAAGGGCGTGGAGACGACGCTGTTGTTTCAGCAAAAAGACTTCATCGATCACGCCATCGGCAACCTCAAGGAAGCCATCCGCGACGGCGCCATCATGGTGACCATTGTGCTGTTCCTCTTCCTCCTGAATTTCCGCACCACGTTCATCACGCTCATGGCGATGCCGATGAGCTTCGCGATCACGCTGCTCGTGTTTCACCGCTTCGGCATCTCGGTGAATTCGATGACGCTCGGCGGACTCGCGGTGGCCATCGGGATGGTCGTCGATGACGCCATCGTGGACGTGGAAAACGTCTTTCGCCGGCTGCGCGAAAACGCGGCGTCACCGCATCCTCGTCCGAAGCTCCAGGTGATCGGTCGTGCGTCGGGCGAAGTGCGCAACTCCATCCTCTACGCGACGATCCTGATCATCCTCGTTTTTCTTCCACTGCTCGGTTTGAGCGGCGTGGAGGGCAAGCTCTTCGCGCCCATCGCTATTGCGACCATCATCAGCATGGTCGCCTCGTTCATCGTCTCGCTGACGCTGATCCCGGTGCTCTGTTCGTTGCTGCTCAACCCGAAGCCGGGCGCGGAACACAAGGACGGCCGCTTCGTCCGCCTTCTAAAAAACCTGCTGCGCGCGACGCTCCTCCGCGTCGGCCTGAACTTCCCGTTGCCTGTGCTCGGTCTCGTCGCCGTCGGCATGGTCGCGGCGTTCATGCTGTATCCCAAGATGAGCAAGGACTTCCTCCCGGCCTTCAAGGAAGAGACCGCGCTGATTGCCGTCACGTCCGCCCCCGGCACTTCGCTGGAGGAGATGAATAAAATCTCCGACGTGATCGAGCAACAGATTCTCGCCGTGCCGGAAGTGCGCAAAGTCGGTCGTCGCCTTGGACGCGCCGAACGCGGCGACCACGTCGTGCCGGTTTCCACCGCTGAGTTCGATGTGGATTTTCGCGAACTGGTAGGCCACGAAAGCACGGTCAAACGAGGTCGCAAAGAAATCCTCGATGACATCAATCGTCGCCTCAAAACCGTGCCCGGCGTCTTCGCCGCCGTGAGCGGACCGCTCGCGGATCGCATCGGACACATGCTCAGCGGCGTGTCCGCCCCCGTGGCGATCAAGGTTTTTGGCCCGGACCTCGACACGCTTCGCCGCCTTGGCACGGAGGTGCAGACGGTTGCGAAAACCATTCCCGGTTTCGAGGACGCCAAACTCGACCAGCAGTCATCCATCCCGCAACTCCGCATCGAGGCAAACCGCGACCGCGCCATTGCTTACGGTGTCACGCCGGGCGCGCTCAACGATCAGCTCAGTGCGCTGCTCGGCGGCAAAGAGATTGCCGAACTCCGCGAAGGCCAGCGCGCGGTCAACCTCGTCATCCGGTTGCCGTTGGAGTGGCGTGACTCGCCCGAAAAAATCGCGCGGCTCCCCATCGAAACCGAAAGCGGCCAGCGCATCCCGCTCTCACTGGTTGCCGAAGTGCGCGAGGCGAAAGGTCCCAACGTCATCTTCCGCGAAAACAGCCAGCGCCGCTTTACCATCGCGATCAAGCCCACCGTCCGCGACGTGGGCGCTCTGGTGACCCGACTGCAAGGCGAAGTGCGCGAAAAAGTGAAACTCCCCGAGGGGTATTTCATCACTTATGAGGGGGAGTTTCAGGCGCAGAAGGACGCGACCGAACGCATCGTGCTCTTCAGCGCGGTCGTTTTTCTGATCATCGTGTTCCTGCTTTATGGATACTTCCAAAGCATGGCGCTGGCGTTGCAGGTGATGTTGAGTATCCCGCTCTCGCTGATCGGCGGCCTCGTTTACACCTGGCTAAAGGTGGACAATATCAGCATCGCCACGCTCGTCGGCTTCATCGCCGTCGGCGGCGTGGCGGCGCGCAACGGCATCATGATGCTCTCGCACTACCTGCATCTCATGAAGCACGAGGGCGAAGAATTCACCCGCGAAATGGTCGAGCGAGGCACGCTGGAGCGAATGGTCCCCGTGCTCATGACCGCGCTCGCTGCCGGCATTGCACTCATCCCGCTCGTCCTCGCGGGCGATCAACCCGGCAAAGAGATTCTGCATCCGGTCGCAGTCGTCATCGTGGGCGGACTCATCTCGTCCACGCTCCTCGAGTTCCTCGTGCGTCCGCTGATCTTTTTCCATCTCGGTCGTAAAGCAGCCGCGCAAGCGATCGAACGCGACGCAGCCGCCACACAATAAAGCTTTCCGGACGCCGCGCAGGTTGGCGCGCGACGGTTCGGATCAACTCAAATCCGCCAACCACACTCAGTCCTCAGTCAGTCAAAAAATACCATGAACATCAAATCGCTCCTCCTTCCCTTCATTGCCGCCCTCGCGCTTAGTCTGCCGGTTTCCGCCGCAGACAAAAAGAAAGACGATCACAACCATGATCACTCGAAAGAAAAGAAGATCACCGCGCCGAACGGCGGCCGCGTCATCACGGCCGTCGAACCGCATGCCGAGTTCCTCGTCACCTCCGACCGCAAAGTGCAGATCACGTTTCTCGGCGAAGACGGCAAAGCAATCGCGCCCGCCGGGCAGGTCGTAACTGTCACCGCCGGTGAGCGCTCCTCCCCGACGAAGCTCACTTTTGCCAAATCCGGCAACATGCTCGTCTCGGACGCCGCTCTTCCCGCCGGAAATGATTTCCCAACGGTCGTGCAAATCAAGGCGACTCCGGACGCGAAGGCTGTGACGGAGAAGTTCAACCTGAACCTCTCAAAGTGCCCGGATTGCAGCTTCGCGGAATACGCCTGCACCTGCGCGCACTAAGAGTCTCCCGACCAATCGCCGGACATCCGCGTTACGCGGGTCCGGCGATTCGGTTCGTTTGTCCGTTTCCTAAGACTCTATTGAGCAGGTGTTTTATCAGATCCTCCCAAGGTAAAATCACTCCGATGAAGACTTCGCTTTTTCTATTCCACGATCTGCCCTGCGCATTTTTCGCCGACTGCGCCTCACCGTTTCGGGCTACCCCCGAGGTCGCTCATATCCAGTTGGAGCGCGCGGACTCGCCGGTGGTTGTGGTAACCAAAATCTGGTTGGAGAAAAAAGAGGGGCCGCTCGTGGTCACCGGTTATGTGATCAAACGACTGTCTGCAGACGACACCGCTCAAACGCATCTCGACATCACGCTTTATGACACGGCCGGCCGAACCCTGCGCAATACGGTTGAGCATTTCGAACCGCGCCAGATTCCTCGCGGTCGCCGCATGCCCGACTCTGGCACTTATCGGGTGACGCTTGCCCGCTCCCACCCGGCACCACCCGAATCGAAGTTCTCGCGCACGACGGCACGCACTGGGTCGCGACCAAAACTTGGCCGCGACAGACTGTTGTCGCTTGGCTGAAGCCTTCAAATTTAAATACTCGTGACGCATCGGCTAAACATCTCGAAACGCGAACGACGCGTCCGGCCTGTGAAACCAGAGCTTGCGATGACCGGCGTCGGCATTGGCTTGCTCGCCGGCTTGCTGACCGGCTTCGCCGTCGAGATATTTTGGAAGCGGAATATGGTCGTGATGATGCTCGGCGGGCTTGTTGGCGTGCTGCTTGGTGCTGGTTTCGAAGCCATTCGGTTCTGGTGGCGGATGCACCGCTTTCGCGCAGCCAAAAACTCTAAATTCTGAATGCCCTTATGAAATCATCCGATCAACCGCCGCCCAACCAAACTCCCCCGAATTCGTCCGTCAGAAAAGATACTCACGCGGGCCACGAGCACGGCGACGACGATCCCGGCGGAGATCACTCCGGGCACGATCATGCGGGCAGCCGCGCGGAATCGATCAGTCTTATCGTCTCGGGCGTGCTGGTGAGTGCCGGTTTGGTTGCGGAGTGGACGAAAGCGTTCCCCAAGGCTGGCACGGCGGCGCTGTCGATTGCAGCGATGTTGGCGGGCGGATGGTTCCTGTTGCCGAAGGCTGGGCGTGCGATTCTGAAGCTGCGCCCGGACATCAACCTGCTTGTCGTTGTCGCGGCCATCGGCGCATCAGTGATCGGTGAATGGGTGGAGGCGTCGGCAGTCGTGTTTTTGTTCGGTGTGGCCGAATGGTTGGAGGGCTGGGCTGATCGCCGGGCGCGTCGCGCCACGGAAGCGCTGCTGGAGTTGGCCCCAAAGATCGCCGTTGTAGAACGCGACGGGCGCTTCGTCGAGGTGTCGGTTGATCAGGTGGCGCTTGGTGAGACCGTCGCGACCAAGTCAGGGATGAGCATACCGCTCGATGGAGAAGTCATCTCCGGCGAATCCTCGGTGAACCAAGCACCTATCACGGGCGAATCTGTGCCTGTGGATAAAAAGCCCGGAGACACCGTATTCGCTGGCACAATCAACGGCGAAGGTTCGCTGGAGATCAAAGTCACCAAAACGACCGGTGACACCACGCTCGCCCGAATCATTCGGCTGGTCGCTGAAGCGCAGGAGCAAAAAGCTCCCACGCAGCGCTTCGTCGATGTGTTTGCCCGCTACTATACTCCTGCGGTTACTGCAGTCGCCTTGTTGGTGTTCCTCGTGCCGCCGCTGGTGATGGGAGGCGACTGGAACACGTGGCTCTACCGCGCTTGCGTGCTGTTGATCATCGCGTGCCCGTGCGCCTTGGTGATCTCGACGCCGGTTAGCATTGTTGCAGGTTTGACGGCGCTCGCGCGCCGCGGCGTGTTGGTGAAAGGCGGTGCGCATCTCGAAACTATCGGGAGGCTCAAAGGATTGGCGGTGGACAAAACAGGAACCATCACGGAAGGAAAACCGCAAGTTCTCGCGGTGGAACTCGTGAACGCCGCCGATGAAGCCGCCGTCATGGGCATAGCAGCGGCCATCGACGATCATTCGGCACATCCGCTCGCGAAGGCCGTTGTGGCGTATGCGAAGGCGAAAGAGATCTCATTTTCACGAGCGAGTAATTATCAGGCGCGCAGTGGTCGAGGTGCGGAAGGCGTGATCGACGGTCATGCCTATTTTGTCGGCAATCACCGCTTCGCGCACGAGCTAGGGGTCTGTTCAGAAGACATCGAAGCCCGGCTCGGAGCCATCGAAGCGAACGGTCAATCAGTCGTGGTGGTGGGTCATCGTCCGCACGACGGATGCAAGGGAGAAGTTCTCGGCATTATCGCCATCGGCGACACCCTGCGCCCCAATGCAAAGGCGGCAGTTGCCGCGCTGCACGCAGCCGGAGTTGAGCAAGTGATCATGCTCAGTGGCGACAATCAGCGAACCGCTGATTTCATCGCAAAGCAGGTCGGCATCGACGAGGCACGCGGAGACCTGCTGCCTGACGACAAAGTTGCCGCGGTAAAAGCACTACGTGAAAAATATGGCGTGGTCGGCATGGTCGGCGATGGCGTCAACGACGCCCCGGCGATGGCTACGGCCAACATTGGCATCGCAATGGGCGCCGCGGGCACAGACGCCGCCATCGAAACGGCCGACATCGCCCTCATGCAGGACGAGCTGGGCAAAATCGCAGAGACGATCCGATTGGGACGACGAACCCTGGGCATCATCCACTTCAACATCGCTTTCGCTCTTAGCCTCAAGGCGATCTTCCTCGTGCTCACCCTGATCGGCTACGCGAGCCTGTGGTTCGCAATTCTAGCGGATACTGGGGCAACCTTGCTGGTCATAGCCAATGCACTGCGCCTGCTCGCAGCCCCCAAACTTGCCACGGCCTGATGTTATGCGCGCGAAGAGGCCAATCAAGCCATCGACCAGATTCCGGCGTCACGTGCGCTGGGAACTTGACGCCGTGCCTTGGGGAATCGCGGTCGGGTTGCTGCTCGGCTTTGCCGCCGAGCTCTACTGGCATGGGAACATGCTGTGGATTACCGGGGGCGGAATGGGTGGCGGGCTGGTAGGGGCAGTGTGCGACACCGCGCTCGATATTTACCGTCGTCACTCTCGCAACTCGAACCCATGACACTCATGAAGCAGCTTATCCTTTTTCTTGCGCTTATCAGCCTGTCCGGCTGCGCGACCATTGGCCCCGCTACCGGCGCGGCGACGAAGGTTCGTTTAACCGCGCGAAGTTCATCTGCCTTGAGAGTCGAGTCCGTGCAATTGCTCAGCATGGACGGAAAAATCGCCGTTTCCGGCTGGGTTCACGGTCGGGCTACAGGGATTTCACCCGTATCCCATCTGGATATTGTCGTTCTCGATGGCGCCCACCGCGAAGTGGGTCGCGAGTCTGCTCCGATTCGCCTCCGTCACCGCCGCCACGGCGCGCCATATCCGGATCGCTTCACCGTGGCTTTTGCGCAGTGGCCGGCGGACGCCGTCGAGGTGATTGTTGCACCCCATTCTGGAGTCAAACATGCGGATTCCCCTGAAAACTGATGCGCCAGCTCCAGACCGGCTGAACCGCTGGCGCTACGGGCTCTATGCTCCGGTTTATGATGTCATAGCCGGTGTCTTTACCGGACAGAGAAAATTGGCCATTGCCGCGCTTCGGTTGCATGCCGGGCAACGCGTGCTGATGGTGGGATGCGGCACGGGACTCGACCTAGACTTCATCCCAGCCGGAGTTGCGGTGACCGGCCTCGATCTCACGCCCGGTATGGTCGCCCGCGCGGAAGAGAGGGCGCGCCGGCGCGGGCTGGGGGGACGATTTGTCATCGGTGATGCTCGATCACTGCCTTTCCCCGACGGGAGTTTCGATGTGGTGCTCCTTCACCTCATTCTCGCGGTTGCCCCGGAGCCCGAGCGCATCGTCAGCGAGGTTGACCGAGTGCTTGTCGCCGGAGGCATGGTGTCGATTTTCGACAAATTTCTGGCGGCCGGTCAGAAACCCGGTTTGGCCCGCCGGTTGGCCAATCGTGTCGCGGCATTCGCGTTTTCCGAACTGAACCGCGCGGTCGAGCCGCTGGTCGCAACGCCTGGCTGGATCGTGTGGTTGGATGAACCTGCTGGCTTCCGTGGCGCCTATCGTCGCATCATCGCCGTCAAGCAGGCAAAGGGCTCCGTGTAAGGGCTCTTCAACGGGCGGCTGCTTTGAGCGCGTGCTCAGAACTTTGATGTCGATCTCGGCGCGGACGACAGTGGAGCGGGCTTTGGCGAGGCGGACATCGGCTTCAACTTATCTGGGTTTGCGTCTCCATCCAGTCCGGCAGCCGCGGCGACGGAGCGCCGAGGTAATTCGCTAAACCGTGCTCTTAAATATGACTTCTGCTTTCGACTGATGGATGTTGCCCGTAGGGTCAAAAAACTCGAAGTCACAATTTTTCAAGGATTGATCGCTCGACCAGGGGTTGCGCGGAGGCTGTGGTGTCTGAAAATTCAACCGACAGCTACACCGCGTCGCGACAATACTCTCTCGTCGCACCTTCACGTCCGCAAACCCGCGGGGATGGTTCACTATGCCCCCCCGGATTTTGATTCGCTTCAAAAGTTCGCATCCATGGCGGTTGAAGCGAATGAAGCGAATTGATGGCGACAAACCCAGCTGCAAACCGGACATGACGGTTCCATCCTTTGACTCAACTTCGATTTGCCTAGCGGGCCTCCCTCTGAAGACGCCCGATTCGCTTCAAAAGTTCGTGGTTTGATCCATGCCGGGCAGCCAGTGTGAATCTGACGCGAACCGTCTCACGGTCCGGTCTTGGTTGGGGCCGTTGAGGTCGAAGGGCGAGTCGTGCAGGCGGGCGCGCGGGACGAAGGTAAACGGGCGAAACGGGGCGTTGGCTTCCTAGCGGATGCGGATGGCTTCGCCGAAAAGACCGCTGCCGACCATCGGGAAATATGCGGAGGTGGCGGTGCGGCCCTCGCCCCAGCAGTCGTGGACGTAGTTGCCGGCGTCGAGAGGAAATTTGTTGGTCGAAACGGCGGGCACGGGTCTGCAGCGGGCGCTTCCGGCAAGCGGTGCGCGGATTGTCTTGGAGGGAGCCTGCCCCCCGGCGTCCGGTTCGGGGTCAATCGGCGATCGGGTGGCGCCGCACGGCGGAGTTCGGGAAGACGATCGTCACCGGCGGGCTCGCCCGCCGTGGAACGTGCGAAACCGCGGGGGGGCGGAGGGGGCCGGGTCGGACTATTGCTCCGGAAGTGGCTGCCAAGGCACGGCGCCGCCGCGTTGGATGTGAGCGCTCAACGCCAACTGCATTTCCCGAGCGAGCGTTTGATTGAGTCCGATGACGTTGGTCGTCTCCTGCGGATCATTCCGGAGGTTGTAGAGCTCAAGCGGTCGATAGGGGCTGTTCTGCAGCAGCTTCCACTCGCCGCGAATCAGAGAGTGGTAGGCATTGCCCCCATAGGCGGTTCCCCCCTCGCGGCGGACGAAGTAGAGGTCGCGTGGCGTCTCGGACGGCGGATCGCCTTGCAGGATGGGCAGAAGGCTTCGCGCGTCGATGTCGGCCGGGCGAGGGACGCCTGCGACTTCGAGACAGGTGGCGAAGATGTCGAAGACGAGTCCGGCGTAGTCCGATCGTGAGCCTGCGGTGATGGTGCCGGGCCAGCGGGCCATGAAGGGCACCCTTAGGCCGCCATCGTAATGGCTTTGCTTGCCGTCGCGCCAAGGTTCGTTGTTTTGCGCGTGCGGTAGGGACCCGCCGTTGTCGGAAGTGAAGAAGACCAGAGTCGTGCGATCGAGGCCGGCCTCCCGCAGTGCGGCGAGCACGCGCCCGATGCTCTTGTCGAGGTGCTCGACCAGAGCCACATTAGCGGCGCGCTTTGCGGTGATGCCAGGCTCCCTTTGTTGCACCCGCGCAAGCTCATCGGCGGGCGGCTCGATCGGAAAATGGGGCGCAGTGTAGGCGAGGTAGAGCAGGAACGGCTGGCGGCTCGCAGCACGCTCGCCCAGGTAGTCGCATGCCCACGCGGTGAACACGTCCGTGGCATGGCCGGAAGCCTCCTCCACCTGTAGGTTGCGTCGGAGGTAATTGCGACCATGCCGCAGGTGCGTCGTGTAACTTTCCATCATGTCGCCGAGGAATCCGTGAAAGAAGGCAAAGCCGCGCTCGTTGGGTGTGTTTGGACTTTCCAGACCGAGATGCCACTTGCCGATTAGGGCAGTGTGGTAGCCGGCTTTGCTGAGATGATCGGCGAGGGTGGAAATGCCCGGCGCAAAGTGACCCCACGAGTTGGAGCGTTCCGTGCGGATCACGCCAGGAACGCCCGCGCGGTCGGCGTAAAGGCCGGTGAGCAGTGCTGCCCGGGTGGGTGAGCAGACCGTGGAATTGGCGCGCATCGCGGTGAACCTCATACCCTCCGCCGCCAGCTGATCGAGGTGAGGTGTGCGAAGATCCGAATCGGACCGGAAGGCAGATACATCACCGTAGCCGAGGTCGTCAGCAAGGATGACCACGAGGTTGGGTGGAGCGCCGGCCGCACGCGTGAGACCAATGATGGCCAGATAGGAGGCAGCCAGCAGAGCGAGGCGATACGGTTTCATGGGGAGCCTGACGAACGAGATGGATGGGGTGGGAGGGGGCGTCGAGGGTGATCGTCCGTTCCGTCGCCGTCGCGGCGCGAACGCCGCGCGACAATCGACGCTGAAACGTGGCGCTAGGCCCTTGGTCTGGAAGTATTCGCGATCGCGGAAGCCAAGCTGGTCGGCACCGAACCGAATGTCCGGACGGCATACGGTCCGTGCGGTGAGATCGATGGCTCTGGGCGGCCCGACCATACGCCACGCCGAGCCGTCGCGCGACGGTGAGGCTGAGTCTTTCCTCGGTGAATGAGAGGGCAGTCAGTCGGGTCACGCGTCGATTCACCCGCCCTGCCGAAGGTATTTCACCACAGCTTCGGTCCGGCTGCGCACGTGCAGCTTTTGGTAGATGTGGTTCACGTGCGTCCGCACCGTTTCCAGACCGATGCCAAGTTGCTCGGCGATCTCCTTCAGCACCAGCCCCTTCACCAGGAGTTCCAATATCTCCCGTTCCCGCGGTGAGGGCTGCTCGGAGAGGGTCGCCGGTCGCTCACTGCGGTGGAAGAACTGCACCACTTGCCGTGCGATGTGGGCTGACATCGGAGCCCCGCCGTGTTGAACCTCGTGGAGCGCGTCCGTGAGCTTCTCCGCCGCGTCGCGCTTGACGAGGTAGCCGTTGGCGCCCGCCTTGAGCGCCCGGAAGATGCTATCGTCATCCTCATAGACCGTGAGCATCAGCACGAGCAGGCGAGGGAGGCGTTCCTTGAGTCGGAACACGCATTCGATCCCACTCATTTTCGGCAAATTTATGTCCATCACCGCGAGGGTCGGCTGCAGTCCCGGACTCTCGCGCAGCGCCTCCTCTGCCGATCCGAAGGCTCCGAGCAGAGACAGTCTTTCGTCCGTGCGCACGAGAGCCGCGAGATCCTCGCGGACCGCGCGGTTGTCTTCGACAATAATCACTCCGGCCTTCACGCGGTGGCCTCCTTCTCAGGCAACGGCACATCGAGACGTATCGCGGTCACCCCGCCGGGACGCGACTCTACGACGCAAACACCGCCAATCTCCTCCATGCGTCGCGCGGAGTGATCGAGTCCATTTCCTCGTTTCACCGTCGCCGGGTCAAAGCCGACGCCGTTATCGGTCACGGTCACGCGCAGGCGGGTTCCGTCGAGTTCAAGCTGGACGTGCACTTCGGTTGCGCGGGAGTGCTTGAGCGCGTTGTTCAGCGCCTCCTTCACCGCCATGATTAGCCGGTGGCGTACCCCGCTCGCCAGCGCTTGGCTCGGTAGGAATGTCGGAATGTTGAGGCGGCAGCGCAGCCCGGCGTCGCGCAACGAGGCCACGGCGTACTGACTCAGGTAGTTGCTGAAGCCCTCAAGCGAGTCGTGCGAAGGATTGGCCGCCCAGACGATCTCCTCGAGCGCTGCCGCTAGTTCCTTCGCTGCACCGCTGATTGTACGAATGGGCTCTCGCACGGATTCGTCGGGCGGCGCGGCTTTAAGGGCACGGGCGGCAAGGAGGGAGATCTGGGTGAAGCGAGCGCCCATCTCGTCATGAATATCGCGAGCCATGCGGGTGCGCTCTTCGTCGACAACGCGGCGTTGCTCCAGACGCTGCACTTCGCGCTGCATCCTTCGCCACGTCAGATAACGGATTCCACCCAGCATTCCTGCTCCCAGTAGTACGACACCCAGCAATCGAAACCAGCCGGTCGCATAGAATTCGGGGCGGACCTCGACGGGAAGGCGCAGCGAAGGTCCAGTGGGGCGCCCTAGTTCGTCCGTCGCCCATGCCCGGAAAACGTAATCCCCCACCGGCAACGAATGGAAGGAAACCGTGGCATCGCCCCCGCGACCGATGCTGTACATCTCCTCGCTCTCGATCCGGAGTCGTTGACCCGGAGTGACCGGCGACGCCATTTTCTTTGTCTGCAACCAACTGCCGGTGTGGGTCGGTTCAACGTCGATCAACGAAAGAACGGGCTCCAGATCGCCGTCCTCATTCACGTGGGAAAAAATCCGAGGTGTACTGAGTCCGGTGCCGTCACGAAACCATCCGTCGGGATTGCCCCGTGGAGACGAAAGGTCGGAACCGCTCAGAGCCGGAAGCTCGAACAGCGGCGCCGCGCCGGGCAATTCGCCCGCTGCCGGAGCGGTCAGTCGCAGGTGCCGCACCGCCCAGAACCCGCTGGTCCGCGGTATTCCGCCGGAGGCGAGCAAGATCTGAACGCGTGCGCTGCGCTCGGGCGCAACGGCCTCGTCCACGCGCTGATGCCAGCGCGAGTTCGCAGGCAAGCCTCCCCAGCCTGGACTTTCCCCTTCGCGGATGAACGCGGCACTGCCCACGGCTTGGCCTGCCGCGTCTAGGAAGCGCAGCACCAGCCACATTTGGCCTTCGTGATCCTGCCATCCGTCCTGCAGGCCCTCCAGCCGCGAGCGCAGTCTGACCACCGGTGCCTTTGCCCCCGGAGCGGTCTTGAGATGGATTTCCAAGGGGAACTCCCGCGGCAGCAACGACAGGCCGTCATACGCCGCTTCGCCGTTGGCCTCGCCGTGCGGATCGAGCCGAGTACTCAGCGTTCGGCCCCCAATCATGATCTCTCCGATCGATGGATGGGCCGAATAGAGGGCGATCTCATTCGTGGCGCTCGCTTGAACTTCACCTGCCATGCCCATGCAGAGCATCGCGATGCGAACCCAAGAATTTGCGGGCGAGGGCACCGGACGGAGTGTCGCGATCCCGGTCGGCATTCCGAGCTCAATCTGGTCCGGCAGTTCGCGCGCCATCGTTGCAAGCCTAGTCAGGTTGTCCGTGCCTGCCCATCCCCCGAACGTGGGATGTTCACGGCCTTCGGGATGAGGCATCCTTGCGGGGCCCCACGACGGCCGGTGTCTCCGAAGTCCGTCGTTTCCCAAAACCCGCTGTCCCTGCCCAACGATGAAGTTCCCCCGTCTTGCCGCGTTTTTGTCCGTCTTGACCAGCACCGCGGTCGCCCAGTCTGTCGCGCCGGTCTCCATCCCGGCTTCCCCGACGTCGGAGGACTCGACGATCGTGTTGAATCCTTTCGTGGTCAGCACCGAGGCCAGCAAAGGTTATTACGCCTCCGAGACTCTGTCGGGAACGCAGCTGAAGTCTCAGGTACGCGACTTGGCCAACCCGATCACCATTCTGACGGAGGAATTCATGCGGGACATCGGTGCCGTCAATTATGAGGAGGCCCTCGAGTTCCTCCCCAGCACCCAGAGTTTCAAGGGTGACTCCGCCGACCCGGAGTCCGTCTCGTCTCGCACCGGCACACCGTACACCGTTCGGGGATTCCGGTCCTCGTCGCTGACCAATAATTTCTTCATCAGCCGGATCAAGGTCGACAACTTCAATACCGAGACGGTGACGCAATCCCGGGGCCCCAATTCCTTGCTCTTCGGTCTAGGTTCGGTCGGCGGGGGACTGGAGGCCACCAACAAGGTGGGGCGATTCAACGCCGATAGCTACGCCGCCGAGGTCCGCATCGACTCGGAGGGCTCGAGGCGAGCCAGCCTGGACATCAACCGGATTCTCATCCCCAACAAGGTCGCCTTGCGCTTCGCCGCGTTGTCCACGGATCAACGCACTCCCCGTGAGTTTCAGTACATGCGGCGCAACTCGGCTTACTTGAATCTGACCCTGCAGCCGTTCAAGAGCGCGACGATCAATTTCAGTGCGGAGACCGGTCGGATCGATGAGCTGACTCCCCGGCCCTACTTGGCGTACGACAGCGTGTCCGCGTGGCTGAATGACTCCCGGACGCCCCTCCAGAAGGCGAACACCATTGATCAGGCCCTGATCGCATCCGGTACTGCAGCCGCCCGCAACGCGGCCCGTAATCTCATCACGGGCGTCTCCCAGGGGTTTTCGACCACCAATCATTTGGTTTACGTGATGAATGCACCTCAACTGGGGGTGCAGAACTGGAATTTCAAATCCAGAGGCTCCGAGGCGTTCGTCAACGGACTGAACCAAATCCAAACCAGCATGTCGTCTGCGACTCGCGTGCCGGGGGTCGACTTCCCGCTGGACACGATTGTTTCCGGGCCCTCGGACTACTTTGACACGACCTACGAAAAGTTCTCCGCGTCGTGGCAGCAACAGATCCTGCCGAAAACCTTCATCGAGCTGGCGGGCGCCTACGAGAAATCGAAGAACGAAGATTGGCAGCCCATCCAGCGCGGCGACTACGAGGTCTTCATCGACAACAACTACTACCTCCCGAACCAGCTCGCGGCGAACAATCCCGACCGCACCAAACCGCTCAACCCCTACTTCGGGACTCCCTACCTGGAGTCAAATGCCACCCTGCAGAACCGCCGCACGACCTTGGGCCAGTATCGTGCGACCCTGACGCGTCAGTTCGACCTGAGCCGGATCGAGCCCATGAAGGGTCTGGATTTTGGGAAGTTCACGGCCGTGGCATTCCACTACTATCGCAATGTGGACAGTTACTTCCAGCAGCCGGAAGAAATGACGACGACCTCGGTGCTGGCGTCCGGTCTGCTGTCCGACACGCAGAATCAGATTCGTCGCCGTTACTATCTCACTCCGGGAAACCCCGTCTCTTTCCCTGCCTTTCTCCCGAGCCAGGCGCGGATCAATCAGACCGGTAATCCTGCGACGCCGGGAAGCGTCATCCCGACGGTGACGTCGGCCTTCGTGCACCGGCTGAATCCCATCTATGCCCCGGAAACCACCCGGTCCTACGCCGCGATCGGCCAATGGGAACTGTTCTCTCGCCGGTTGATCCTCACGGGCGGCGTCCGTCGCGACGACTTCACCTCCAAAAATTTCGTTTTCGCGCAGGATCCGGTCACCCGGCTCTTCCTGGGTGAAGGCCAGGGAGCCTTCGCTCCGGCGACCACGTCATCGGTTACCAACTCCAACTACGGCGCTGTGGTCAAGGTCACGTCATGGCTCGATGCCTTTGCCAACAGCGCGACCAACACCGTCAGTGCCGGTGGTACGAATTACGATATCTTCAACCGCATACTGCCCGACCAAGGTGGGCGGGGCTATGACCTCGGAGTCCGTGGTTTCTTTCTCGGCGACCGCGTGATCCTGAAGCTCAATTACTTCAGCAACGAGCTCAGTAACCGAATCTCCAACCCCCTCCGCGATGGAGCCATCGGCGTCGAGATGGCGCGCCAGAACGGCTACGTCGAACGATTCCTCGAGGGCATGGCCCTCAACGGATTTGGTAGCCGGATCGCGGGTGCCCGCCGCTTCACCGATTATCCAGGCAACGGTCTCTGGACGGACGTCGAGTCTGATTTGACCGAGGGTTATGAAGTGGAGGCGACGCTCAATCCCACCAAGCAACTGCGCGTCATGCTCAACGTGTCCTACAACGATTCGCAGTTGAACAGTACTTACGCGTTTACCCGGCCGTGGTATGAGCAATACGTTAAACCCGTCCGGGACGATTTGGCCATTCGGTCGCTCATCGCCAACCCCGCGTTCAATCCCACCCGGACGATCGGCGACTACATCACCGGCATTGAGCGCCGGCTGAATTACCATGAAGCGCAGGTTGGCGGGGCGCGACTGCGCGGTAATAATTGGCTCGTCAATCTCGTCGGGAGCTACGCCTTTGATCACGGTCCGCTGAAAGGCACGCGCGTCGGCGGGAGTGTGCGGTGGCGGGAGGCTCCCGTGATCGGCTATCCGGAACGCGCGGGCACGTTCGACGTGGCGAACGCGTTCCGCGGCGAGGACTCGCTGGTGACGGATGCCTTCGCGAGTTACGCGTGGCGACAGCGGTTCATGGAGCGGACCCTGAATTGGACCGTGTCGCTCCGGGTGCGAAATATCCTCGACGACGACGAAGCCTACGCGGTCAGCGCCGTGGATAACGGGACGCGAGGAGCGCACCTGCTGCAGCGCATCTATCAGACGCCGCGGACCTACGAGCTTTCCGCCGGCTTGAAATTCTGATTCGGGCGATTCGTTTCGCCGGAAACCGTTCCGCACGGCACCACCCATTCCGCGCTGTCCCCTGGCCCTCCTTTGCCGCCGTCGAGTTTGCCAACAACGGCGCGTTGGTCATGACTTCGCGCAGGACCGCTGCAGCGCGCAAAAGCGGGGCTGATTTTCCCCGGCGGAGCGGCCGTTACTAGGCCCTGCGACGTTCTTCCTGTCCCGTTTACGGAGGATTCTCCTCACTAATCCCTATGGAACCGAAAACTAAATCGGCTTTGTTTTTCCGAGTCTCCCGGCGGCTGGTCGTAGCCTGCATCCTCCTCGGCCGTGCGGCGCTTGACGCCGAGGTGGTTCCGATTCCGGCGACCGTCGTCCCGGAACGCCTCGCGGGGGCTAAGCCCCGCAATGTCGTCTTCATCCTGTCTGATGACCATCGCTACGATGCGATGAGTTTTCTCGGACATCAATTTGCCCAGACGCCTGTTATGGACTCGATGGCGCGGAACGGTGCGTACATGAAGAATGCGTTGGTGACCACGGCTCTATGCTCACCGAGCCGCGCGTCGATCCTGACCGGATTGTACACGTTCCGGCATCGGGTGATTGACAACAATCGCCCGATTCCCCCGGGCACTCTTTACTTTCCGCAGTACCTGCAGAACGCCGGTTACGCCACGTGCTTCATTGGCAAGTGGCACATGGGCGGGGCGAGTGATGCGCCTCAGCCTGGTTGGGACCGGTGGGTGAGCTTTCGCGGTCAGGGCGAATACCTGGCGCCCACTCCGGACTACACCCTCAATGTGGACGGCGCGCGCGTGAAGCAGCGGGGCTACATCACGACTGAATTGACCGACTACGCCGTTGACTGGCTCAAGCAGCAAAAGGCCGCCGACAAGCCTTTCTTTCTCTATCTGTCCCACAAGGCGGTTCATTCCAATTTCACGCCGGAGACGAAATACGAGGGTCGCTTCCGGGATCTGCCCTTCCGTCGCCCAGCGTCCGAAGCCAGCAGCGCGTTTGATCGTCTCCGGCCCCGCTGGCTTCGCGATCAGCGCAACTCGTGGCACGGAGTCGACTTCCCCTACCACAGCGAACTGGACATCGAGGGCTACTACAAGCGCTACTGCGAAACGCTCTGTTCGGTGGACGACAGCATCGGCCGGGTGCTCCAGCAGCTCAAGGATATGGGAGTTTATGATGACACCCTCGTCATTTACATGGGGGACAACGGCTTCATGTTCGGCGAGCACGGTTTGATCGACAAGCGCGTGGCCTACGAACCGTCGATCCGAGTACCGCTGCTGATGCAGTGCCCGGCGCTCATCAAGGGCGGTACAGTCGTGGAGGAGATGATCGCCAACATCGACATCGCGCCGACGGTGATGGAAGCGATGGGCCTGAAAACCCCCGCGCACATGGATGGTCAGAGCGTACTCCCGCTGGTCGAAGGGAAGACCGTCCCGTGGCGCAAAGAGTTTCTCTATGTCTACTACTGGGAAAAAAACTTTCCCCAGACTCCCACGGTCTTTTCGCTGCGCCGCGATCGCTACAAGTACATCACGTACTATGGGCTGTGGGACGTCGATGAACTTTACGACCTGCAGAGTGATCCGGCGGAGACGCAGAATCTCCTGTATGATCCGGCCTTCCGCAAAATGGCGAACGAGATGGAAAACCAACTCTACGCCACGATGCAGCGATTGGGCGGTATGGAGATCCCCCTCAATCAACCCGCCGGCGGCGTGAACAACAAGCGACTGCGCAGTCGGGGAGGGGATGAAGGAGCTGACTTCCCGTCGCCCATCGTTGTGGATCATCCGATCAATCGGAACGCAAACTGAGCGACGAGTTCTCACGGATGAGTGCGTGGCCGGTGTCCGATCGCGGCGGATCCAATCGGCCCGAGACGCGCGTCCGAACTCGGGCGGCGACGGCGTTATGCGTGATTTCCGCGTGGTCGACGCAGCAAGATGGAGCCGTTCATGCCGAACCAGCTCCTCGGTGAACCGTTGGAGCAACCGCATGATCTGCTCGTCTTGCCCGACGACCCTCACATCGGCGAGGTGCACCGCGCGAACAGTGAGGCGGGGGACGTTTCGCGTCCGGCGGTGGCGCCTCTCGACCGGAGGCCGTCCTCTCCGGTCAGTGCCGCGGGTTGCTCCCATGGCAACCGATGCCTTTACCCGCCTCCGAGGCCCGCCTGACTTCATGACGGACGCAAAGAGGCTCCGACCCTGCTTTTCCTCTCCATCATGAAACTAACGCAGCGAATCTTCTCTTTGGGCGTAGTGGTCGCCATTCTGTTCTCCGGTTGCCATGGGCCGATGGTGAAGCGTGTCGACCCCGCGACGCTGACGGGCAAGGTGATGGTGGGTTACCAAGGCTGGTTCAACGCGGAGGGTGACGGCGCCGGACGCGGCTACAATCACTGGACCTTCGACCGCGAGCAGCCAGCGCCCGGGAACGTGCGGGTCGATCTGTGGCCCGACCTCAGCGAGTTTCCCTCATCTGAACGCTTCCCCACGAAGCTCACGCGAGCCGACGGCACGCCCGCGGAAGTCTTTAGTTCCTATCTCCAGCCAACGGTGCTCCGCCACTTTGCATGGATGGAGCAGTACGGCATCGATGGCGTCTTTCTGCAGCGCTTCATGAGTTCTCTCTCCCGCACTGGCTCGCTCGCCGCCAACAACGCCGTCCTCGAGAATGTACGCGTCGGTGCCCGTCGCCACGGCCGGACCTATGCTCTGATGTATGACCTCAGCGGCCTGAAACCTGGGCAGGCTGATCTGCTCATCAACGACTGGAAGACGTTGGTCCGCGACACCAAGCTCACGAGCGATGCAGCTTACCTCCGACACAAGGGAAAGCCTCTTCTCGCCCTCTGGGGCTGTGGCTTTCGCGACATCGAGAAGCCGCGACCCTCGCTCGACGATTGGAGGAAGATCCTCGCGTTCTTGAAGAATGACCCCGAAAGCGGAGGGCTCGCCATCATGCTCGGCGTCCCCAGCTTTTGGCGAACGCTGCGTCGCGACTCGGTTACCGATCCGGTTCTTTTGGAACTCATCGCCCTTGCCGACGTGGTGTCACCTTGGACCCCGGGTCGCTACCGGACTCCCGAGGCCGCAGCTCGTCATGCGAACGAGGTGTGGCAGCCTGATCTTGCCTGGTGCCTCGCGCGCGGAATCGACTATCTTCCCGTCGCCTTTCCCGGTTTTAGTTGGCACAATATGAAAGGATCCCCGCGCAATGAAATCCCTCGCCTGAAGGGCCGGTTCTTCTGGTCGCAAGTCACCGCCGCCAAGCGTGCCGGGGCCACCATGCTCTATGTTGCCATGTTCGACGAGGTCGACGAAGGAACCGCCATCTTTAAGGTCACCAACTCGCCGCCGGTCGGTCAGGGCGTCGAGTTCGTCACCTACGAGGGTCTCCCGTCCGATACCTATCTGGGCCTGACTGGCGCGGCTGGTCGAGTCATCAGGGGTGAAGTGCCTGTGACCGAGGAGCCCCCTTTCCCGAAATAGAAGGCGCACCGCCGTTCGCAGGGTGCGCACGCGCCTGCGTTTTCGCCGGAGTGGGCTCCGTAACCCCGACGCACGGCCTATGTCGCGAATCACCGGTCCGTTTGCCTCCTGCTCGTGCTCATCGAGTCGCCGCGAATCGGGCCGAAATCGGCGCTGATTTAGGAACCTATGCGATGTCGGCGGATGCAGTGCCGGCAGACGCGTTGCGCGTAAAGTTGGGGAGTGAAAGCAGCCGACGTCGGGAGGCTGCGTTGTCGTGCATTTGAGAGTGTCGAAAGAGGATTCCGGTCTTCTGCCGGGGCCGGAATGTCGCCGTGTTGTCGCTTAATCGGCGATCGGGTGGCGCCGCACGTTGGAGTTCGGGAAGACGATCGTCACCCGGGCGCCGCCGGTCGGGGCGCGTCCGGTCCGCAATTCCCAACCCTGGGTTTCGCAGAGTCTCCGTGCGAGCGTGAGGCCGAGACCATAGCCGCGCGGGCGCGCGTCCTCGCCGGGGCCGGGGAACCCTGGGCCCTCGTCGTCGATCGCCAAGGCGGCCTCATCAATCCACGAGACGGAGACGCCGCCATCCGGCGCATGCTGCAGGGCGTTGCCGATGAGGTTGTGCACGAGCATCAGGAGCACGTCCCGGCTGGCATGGACCTGCGCGCTCTCCGGAACCGAAGCGGAAAGGGGACGCGTCGGATCCGCACGGATGAGCCGCTGGTCGTCAATCGCCTCTTCGACGATCGTCCGCAGCGGAGCCCAGCCGGCGTCAGCCCGCTCGCGCCCTTCGCGCGCAAGCACGAGGAAGAACTGCACCAGTCGTTCGCTTCGGCGCACCGCTCGCGTCATCCGCGCCAACACCCGTGCCCGGCCCTCCGGCTCCGTCTCCACCTCCGGCAGAAGCGCGGCGGCGGCCTTCAAGACCGCGAGGGGCGTGCGCAGTTCGTGGCTGCATTCGGAGATGAACTGCCGCTCGCGGACTAGGGATGCCGCAACTTGGTCGCGCGACGCATCGAGCGCCCGGGCGAGGAAGCCGACCTCATCATCCGGTAGTCCCTCCGCCAGCCGCCGCTCGTCGCTCCGTCCGGGCTCGGGCGCGGCCTGCACGCGGGCGGCGAGCGCGACGATCGGGCTCAGGGTCCAGCGGGCGATGAGGGCGCTGAGGAGCACCGCGAGGAGACCGACGCCGCCGGCGGCGATGAGAATGTTCACCCGGATCGAGTCCGTGTGCGTCTCCGTGAATTCGAAGTGGGACAGGTCCGCCAGCCACCAACCGCCCGTGGCGCCGTCCCGCAGCAGTCGATACTCCTGCTCGCGGTCGCCCCCAAGCCGGACCCGCCACAGGTCCGCCATCCCGCGAATCAGGATCGCGTCGGTTCCTCGGCCGGACGCGAAGATCTCGTAGGGCCCCGGACCTCCCGGAACGTCGGCCAAGCCGAGTTCCTGCCGGAGGACCGAGTCGTTCTTCAGGCGCTTGAGCCACGACGGTGGGAGGGGGGCGCCCTCCGTCCTTTGCTGGGCCTGCACGGCGTCCAGCACGAGCGACTCCATGATCGTGTCCTCAGCTTCGAGCACCAGCAGCCAACCCGCGACGGACATCGCGCTGAAGGCACCGATCGCGGTCAGCGTGACCACGACGGCGATCTTGGTGCGCAGCCGCGCCGGGGCGCGGCTGGACGGGCGGGGCGCGGCGGGCTCGCGGGTCACGGGTCGGAGTCGGCCGGCTGAATCTGGTATCCGACGCCGCGGTGGGTCCGCAGCAACGACGCGCCACCGCCTTCATCGAGCGCGGTCCGCAGCGCGAAGACGTGCGAGCGAAGGGCGTCGCTTCCCGGGGGTTCATCCCCCCAAAGTTTCTCCTCGATCTCGCCGCGGGGCACGACCGCTGGAGCGCGGCGCAGCAGAATCTCCAGGATCGCGAACCCCATATTCGTGAGCGTCACGGGTCGGCCACCGCGCCGGACCTCGCGGGTGGAGGGGTCGAGCTCCAGATCCGCGCAGCGCAGGATGGGCTCGCCGCGCGCCGCCCCGGTCTCCGATCGCCGGACGAGGGCGGTGAGGCGCGCGTGAAGTTCGGCGGGAGCAAAGGGTTTTACGAGGTAGTCATCGACGCCGGCCTCGAATCCCTCGAGGCGCTCCGGCAGGCTGTCGGCGGCGGTGAGCATGAGGATGGGCACCGAGGCTGAAGGCCCGGCGCGGAGGACTCGGCAGACGCCGAGTCCGTCGAGCGCCGGCATGGCGCGGTCGAGGACGATCACCGCGAACCGCTCCGCCGCCGCGAGGTGAAGGGCGAGGGCACCGTTGCGCGCATGCTCGACCCTCCAGCCGCGGCGTCCGAGGAAGTCTCCAATGCTCTCCGCCATGTCGAGATCGTCCTCGACGAGGAGCAAGCGTTGACCGGTGGCGGGCATGAGGCGGAGAAAAACAGGAATCGTCAGAAAGACCAGCGCAGGCCAGCGA
>Ga0164292_10000550_pt1 | contig 29670 bp, 25 predicted proteins | sample GEODES117metaG_FD_111486 | JGI IMG/M metagenome (GOLD analysis project Ga0164292, IMG submission 111486) | Eutrophic lake water microbial communities from Lake Mendota, Wisconsin, USA - GEODES117 metaG | ecosystem: Environmental > Aquatic > Freshwater > Lake | place: USA: Lake Mendota...
AATTACGCAATGCACTACATTTCAACCCGTGGTCATAACGCCCATCAAACTTTTTCAGAAATCCTTCTAGGCGGCTTGGCTGCTGATGGAGGTTTATACCTGCCTGTTAAGTACCCTCAGGTCACGCCGGCACAGCTGGATGCTTGGCGAGGACTGTCATACGCTGATTTGGCATTCGAAGTTTTGAGCCTTTATTGTGATGACATCCCTCAAGAAGACCTCAGAGCTTTGGTTAGAAAAACCTACACTGCTGAAGTTTATTGCAATGGCCGTGCTGATGATTTAGCAAAAGACATCACGCCGATTCATTGGTTGGGTGATGAGCAGGGAACTCGCTTGGGTTTATTGAGTTTGTCCAATGGTCCAACATTGGCATTCAAAGACATGGCCATGCAGTTGTTGGGTAACTTATTTGAGTACACCTTGAATAAGCAAGGTCAAGAATTGAATATCTTGGGCGCTACCTCTGGTGACACTGGCAGTGCGGCTGAGTACGCGATGCGCGGCAAAAAAGGTGTGCGGGTTTTCATGCTCTCACCCAAAGGCAAGATGAGTTCCTTTCAAGTGGCCCAGATGTATTCCTTGCAAGACAAAAATATTTATAACATTGCCATCAATGGCGTCTTTGATGATGCTCAAGACATTGTTAAGGCCGTGAGCAATGATCATGCATTCAAGGCCCGTCAAAAAATTGGTACCGTGAACTCCATCAATTGGGCCCGCGTGGTAGCTCAGGTCGTTTATTACTTCCAAGGCTATTTGTTGGCCACCAAAAATAGCACTGAGAAAGTTTCCTTCTGCGTTCCATCGGGTAACTTTGGTAACGTTTGTGCTGGCCATATTGCCCGCATGATGGGATTGCCAATTGAAAAATTAGTGGTGGCCACCAATGAGAACGATGTTTTAGATGAGTTCTTTAAAACAGGTGTTTACAGAGCGCGTAAATCAGCAGAGACCTTCCACACCACCAGCCCGTCCATGGATATTTCTAAGGCCAGTAACTTTGAACGGTTTGTCTATGACTTGATGGGTCGTGATGGTGCAAAAACTGCGCAGATGTTCAAAGATGTTGAGACCAAGGGTGGCTTTGATTTATCACAAGACCCTGCGTATAAAAATATTGCTCAATATGGTTTTGTTTCTGGCAAGAGTACGCACCTCAATCGCTTGGACGCTATCAGAGACATGTATTCTAAGTACGGTGTGATGATTGATACGCACACGGCGGACGGTGTCAAAGTTGCTCGCGAAAATCTACAAAGCAATATCCCAATGTTAGTTTTAGAAACAGCGCTGCCAATCAAGTTTGCTGAAACAATCGAAGAAGCTCTTGGCAGAACGCCTGATCGCCCAGCATCATTCATTGGCATTGAAGACAAACCGCAGCGCGTTGTTGAAATGCCGGCGGATGTTCATCAAGTAAAAAACTTCGTTGCTGGTCACACGGGTTTGTGATTCATGAGCCAAGTTCAAGTTCAACAAAATTCCATAACGACGACTAAGAGTTCTTTGCCTATCGTTGGGTTTGTTGCCTACTCTGGGACTGGCAAAACAACCTTGATCGAGCAGTTGATCACATTCTTGACTGAGAGATCCTATAAGGTTTCAGTCATTAAACACACGCATCATCACTTTGACATTGATAAACCTGGTAAAGATTCCTATCGTCATCGCGAGGCTGGCGCCTCTGAGGTTTTGATGTTGTCTGATCAGCGTTGGGTGCTCATGCATGAGCTTAGGCAAAGCCCTGAGCCCACTATTGAGCAACAGCTAAGCATGCTGTCTCCTTGTGACTTGGTCATTGTTGAAGGTTTCAAGGATGCAAAAATTCCTAAAATTGAATTGTGGCGTCATGAGCATGATGAGTGCTCATCCAATCCTCTTAAAGCCAATCAAGATAACTTTATTCAAGCGCTTGCCTACCCAGGTGGTATTGATGCTGTCAACAAGCCAGATTTAACAAGAGATATTCCGGTGCTTGATTTGGATAATATTGAAGAGGTGGCACAGCAAGTCCTTTCAATAGCCGGTGTTTTAGCAAAGTAAGCCTAAAAGCATTAGACTCGGACGATGTCTCAAGCCAATAACAAACCCCCCATGAAAACTGCTGCTGAGGCTCTTGAGCATTTGCTGTCTCAAGCCAAACCCATGGTGGATATTGAGTTGGTCAGCACTCAAGATGCTTTGGGCAGAATTTTGGCCAGCGACATACTGAGTCAAGTAGATGTACCGCCAATGAACAATACCCAGATGGATGGTTATGCTGTTCGAGTGGCGGATGTTGCAGTGGCTGGGCAAAGTTTTTCGGTTTCTCAACGCATTCCGGCTGGGCATGTTGGCACAGAACTCACATCAGGTACGATTGCCAGAATTTTCACCGGCGCCACCATTCCACCTGGTGCCGATGCAGTCGTGATGCAGGAAGACTGCGTGGTCAATGGTGATCAGGTCACCATTCAAGAAGTTCCTAAGCAAGGTCAATGGATTCGCTTGCGAGGTGAAGATTTAAAAGCAGGGTGCGTGGCTTTAAGCAAAGGCACCTATCTCAGAGCTCAAGAGTTGGGTGTTGCTGCTTCTGCTGGATATCATCAACTACCAGTGACTAAAAAAATCAAAGTAGCTGCTTTTTTCACTGGGGATGAGTTAACTCTGCCAGGTCATCCACTCAAGCCCGGAGCTATTTATAACTCCAACCGAGATACTCTCTTGGCATGTATTCGTTCACTTGGTTGTGATGCAACTGACTTGGGCATCGTGCCAGATACTTTGGAAGCTACTCGAGACGCTTTGCGACGCGCCAGCAAAGATCACGATTTGATCATCACCTCTGGTGGTGTGTCGGTGGGTGAAGAAGATCACATTAAACCTGCCGTGAATGCTGAAGGTCGTTTGGACATGTGGCAAATCGCTATCAAGCCAGGCAAGCCATTGGCATTTGGCGCCGTGCGAAAGCAGGGGGCTGAGCATCTAGAAACGTGGTTCATGGGATTGCCAGGTAATCCAGTGTCTAGTTTTGTCACATTCCTCTTATTTGTGCGCCCCTTCATTGCAAGGTTGCAGGGAAGATCGCATGCGAATGCTCCAGTGATCATGATGCGTGCAGATTTTGACTGGCTCAAGGCTGATCGCCGCAACGAGTTTTTGCGTGTGCGCATCAATGCCCACGGCGGCTTAGATTTATTCCCCAACCAAAGCTCAGGCGTTTTAACCAGCGCATCATGGGCGGATGGTTTGGTAGATAACCCACCACTACAAACCATCAAGCCTGGCGATATGGTGAAGTACATGCCTTTTTCAGGAATGATTTAAGCTATCACTATGAAAGTAACCATTAAATTCTTTGCCTCCTTGCGTGAGACTCTGAAAACTTCAGAAGAGCAGTTCGATGTTCCTGCCTCGGTGAAAACTTTGACAGAGTTGCGCCATCATTTGATGAGCAGGGGTGCATCATGGGCTGAAGCATTGGCAGAAGGAAAAGCGGTGCGCATGGCTTTGAACCACCAAATGGTTGAAGGTGATACAGCATTAGTTGATCAAGCTGAAGTGGCCTTCTTTCCTCCAGTGACGGGCGGATAAATATGCCAGTGCGTATTCAAACCCAAGATTTTGATCTTTCACAAGAGATCAAGCAATTAAGAGCCGGTGATGCACGTGTTGGCGCAGTAGCCACCTTTGTGGGCACGGTGCGTGATCGCAATGACGGTTCTGATGTTGCCGCAATGACTTTAGAGCACTATCCAGGCATGACCGAAAAGTCACTTGAGGAAATCATTGAAAAAGCCAAAGCTCGTTGGGATATTTTTGATGTCTTGATCATCCATCGAGTGGGCCCATTGAACATTGAAGATCAAATCGTTTTAACGGCAGTGACCAGTGCTCATCGTGGCGAAGCGTTTGCTGCTTGCGAATATGTCATGGACTACCTCAAGACCTTGGCGCCATTCTGGAAAAAAGAAGATACCCCTGAAGGAGCTCGTTGGGTCGATGCACGCTTAAGCGATGATGAAGCTCTGAAGAAGTGGCAGTAACAACAACTCTTTTAAATACTCAAGCAAACTACATCAAGCGTTTAAATGGCGGCAAGCCTGCCAAAATCTTTTTGCCATACGGTTTTGTTTTTAGTCGTTTATCTAAAACGATGATGGTCGCATGATCAGTTTCTGTTCTGATGCCACGTCCCACCCATTGCTGAAGCTTTAAAGCAACCGCCGGAACGCTGATTTCGTAAAAAGGATTGCCTTGATTCTTTTCTAGCCATTCTGATTTGGCTTCTTCAATCGGTGAATCAGGTGGTGCAAACGGTAACTTGGTGATCAAGACGGTCTCACACAATTTTCCAGGAAGATCCAAGCCTTCACCGAAACTTTGCATACCAAATAAAATGCTGCGTTGATCATTCTTGATACGTGACTCGTGCTGACTGATTAATTTATTGCGAGGCATATCACCCTGCATCAAGACATCTTGTAAAAAATCGTTGGGCAAGTCCTCATGAACCTGTTTCATTTGTTTTTTCGAGGTGAACAGTACCAAGGCGCCATGCTTTAAATCTTTTAGCTGCCTGGGGATTTCGTCTGAGAGTTCATCTGTGTGCCCTTGGGGATTGGCGCTGGGGCAGTTGATCATTTCTGGGACGATGAACGTACCTTGCTCTTCATAATTGAAGGGTGATTCAGCTTCAAGCGTGTTGGTTTTTGGGAACCAGTTCAAACCAGTTTGCCCTAAGAAATATTGAAAATCGCCCATGGTTCTGAGGGTTGCTGATGTCAAGACGGCCGCGGAGCTGGTAGACCAAAGTGTCTGAGCTAAATTTTGAGCTGCGCTGATAGGGGAGGCATGCAGCTTGAAATCAAATGTGGAACCCAGATCCTGCCATTCAACCCATTTGGCAATGGGAGGATTTGCATCGGCTTGCATCAGGTGCCAGGTGTTTGATAGATTTTCAGTTTTTGATTGATAGCTACCAATTTCTAAAATGGCAGGACTGAATGAATCTTTATCAATACTGTTATTTCTTTGATCGTTGAGTTGCTGCAGAATTTTATTGACCCGATTATTCAAAGCAATTGCCAGTGGCCCTATGGTTTGGGCATAACTGGCGAACTCAGGACTTAACTCACCATTTTTAAAGCGTTGTATGACTTGCTCATGAGTCACAAAATTAGCCAATCTCAATGAGTTGATCATTTGCTTGGTGTGCATGATCAAATCTTCAACATAAGCATGAACTTCTTCGACTGTTTTTCCTGAAGAGTCTGGTAGCAGAGCATCTGCACGCAAGACTGCAGCCATGATTTTCTCTAACCAACGAGTGCTGGCAATCAAGCCTACGGATGAGGCAAAGTGTTTGATACCTACTTGAGGAAGATTGTGGGCTTCATCAAAGATGTAAAGTGTTTCTGATGGATCTGGAAGTATCTTTGAGCCTGAGGCAATCGTCGAAATCACCAAATCATGATTGGCGATAATCACATCTGCTTTGACAAGATCACGTCTGGCATTGAAATAAGGACATACATTGAAGCGTTGACAATGTCTACCTAAGCAGGAGCTTCTCTCCGCAGCGATTCTGGGCCACATGCTATCGGTAATTTCTGGTGGTGCAGTGTCTTTGTCACCATTCCATGAGCCATCACTTAAGCTAAGCAGTGCGTCTGCAAAACTATCCTTATCTTTTTCTTTGGGAGGACTGTCCCAGTTGGCGTCTTCAAAAAGGGCTGTTTGTTTGGTTTTTCCGCTGACTTGCTCTAAACGGATATTGCACACATAACGACTCCGACCTTTGGCCAAAGCATATTCAAAAGAGATGGGTGATAAATCTGCCAAATTAGGTAAATCTTTTTGCATGAGCTGCTCTTGGAGTGCCACTGTGCCGGTGCTGATGATCACCCGCTTGTTGAGTAGCTTGCTAAAGACAATTGCTGGAATGAGGTAGCCCAGCGTTTTTCCAACACCTGTTTTACCCTCAACCACCAAGATATTGTCGCCATCTCTGATGTCTTTGGCGCTTTTAGCTTGACTCAAGGTTTGAGCAATATGAGCAAACATTTGCTCTTGGCCGACGCGAGTCTTAAAGCCAGGCCAATTTACTTGGACAGCCTGATAAAACTCTTCGATCTTTTCCTGAATCTCTTTTAAATTCTCGTTACTCACGCAAAAAATCCCAGTTTGAGGTTTTTGGGGAGCTTTTTGATCTGGCTTTCAGCCTTAGATGCCTCAGAGCGGTTTTCAAAGGCCTGCTGGGCGATCAATTTAACTGGGCTTCTGCCACGGGTGTACTTGGCGCCTGTGCCATTGTTATGAGCGTTGATACGGTTCTCCAGGTCATTGGTGATGCCAGCGTAGTAGCTTCCATCAGAACATTCCAAGAGATATAAACACCATGACATCCCTCTATCATAAAGCCAGCAATTTATTTGATCTAAATCACTTGAAATTGGGGCTAATGCACCCACATACTGGACATGAATAATGGGAGATATCCATGAGGCTAGACAAATTAACCAGTAAGTTCCAAGAGGCTCTGGGCGAAGGTCAAAGCTTGGCTTTGAACGCTGATAACCAATACATTGAGTCTGAGCACGTCCTTTTAGCGATGTTGCAGCAATCTGATAGCACTGCTAAATCACTGATCAATCGAACCGGTGGGAATGCGCTTGCCTTGGAAAAGGCGATTCAAGTCTTGCTCACTAAGTTACCTCAAGTGCAGGGCACGGGTGGCGATGTGCAAGTTGGCCGTTCTTTGGCGGCTCACTTGAATCTAACCGAAAAGGAAGCAACTAAGCGAGGCGATGATTTCATCGCCGGCGAACTTTTCTTATTGGTCTTGAGTGATGACAAGGGTGACCTTGGTAAAGCAATCAAGGCCGCTGGTATTACCCGTAAAACTTTAGAGGCTGCTATTGAAGCAGTTCGTGGAGGACAGTCTGTGAATAGTGCTGATGCTGAAAATCAACGTGAAGCTTTAAAAAAATATACCCTCGATTTAACTGAACGCGCACGTCTAGGCAAATTAGATCCTGTGATCGGTCGAGACGATGAAATTCGTCGTGCAATTCAAATTTTGCAACGCCGCACTAAAAACAATCCCGTATTGATTGGTGAGCCAGGTGTTGGTAAGACAGCCATTGTTGAAGGTTTGGCTCAAAGAATCGTTGATGGTGAAGTTCCTGAAACCTTAAAAAACAAACGTGTTTTGGTATTAGATATGGCCTTGCTATTGGCTGGAGCTAAATACCGTGGAGAATTTGAAGAGCGCTTAAAAGCTGTTTTGAGTGATGTGGCCAAAGACGAAGGTCAAACTATTGTCTTTATCGATGAAATACATACCATGGTGGGCGCGGGTAAGTCAGAAGGCGCTATGGATGCCGGCAATATGCTCAAGCCTGCTTTGGCGCGTGGAGAGTTGCACTGCATTGGCGCAACCACATTGGATGAGTACCGCAAGTACATTGAAAAAGATGCCGCATTGGAGCGCCGTTTTCAGAAGGTCATGGTGGGTGAGCCCAGTGTTGAAGACACGATTGCTATTTTGCGAGGCTTACAAGAAAAATATGAGCTGCATCACGGTGTAGAAATCACAGACCCAGCGATTGTGGCTGCAGCAGAGCTATCTCATCGCTACATCACAGATCGATTCTTGCCCGATAAAGCGATTGATTTGATCGATGAGGCCGCCTCACGCATCAGAATGGAAATTGATTCAAAGCCAGAGGTGATGGATAAATTAGATCGTCGCTTGATTCAGTTGAAGATTGAGCGCGAGGCGGTGAAGAAAGAAAAAGACGAAGCTTCACAAAAGCGCCTATCGCTGATTGAAGAAGAGATCAAGCGTTTAGGCAAAGAGTACGCTGATCTTGAAGAAATCTGGAAAGCAGAAAAAGGCGCCGCTCAAGGAACCGCCTCGATCAAAGAAGAGATTGATAAAGTCAAATCTGAAATCGTTAAATTACAACGTGATGGCAAGTTAGAAAAAGTTGCTGAACTGCAGTATGGAAAATTGCCCGAGCTAGAAGGTAAATTGAAGTCAGCCGCCGTTGCTGAGGAAAAGGGACCCGCTTCTAAACACAAATTGTTGCGCACGCAAGTGGGCGCAGAAGAAATCGCCGAAGTGGTCTCAAGAGCCACAGGTATTCCAGTATCAAAAATGATGCAAGGGGAGCGCGACAAGCTATTGAAAATGGAAGATTACTTACACAATCGAGTGATCGGTCAAGAGGAGGCAATTTCAGCAGTCTCTGATGCTATTCGCCGCTCACGTGCCGGCCTATCGGATGAAGGTAAGCCCTATGGTTCATTCTTATTCCTAGGGCCAACAGGTGTGGGCAAAACAGAACTTTGCAAAGCTCTGGCCGAGTTCCTATTTGACAGTGATGAGCACCTGATTCGTATTGACATGAGTGAATTCATGGAAAAACACAGTGTGGCTCGTTTGATTGGAGCTCCTCCTGGCTATGTTGGTTACGAAGAGGGTGGTTATTTAACCGAATTGGTTCGTCGCAAGCCTTACAGCGTCATCTTATTGGATGAAGTTGAAAAAGCTCACCCAGACGTCTTCAATGTCTTGTTGCAGGTCTTGGATGACGGTCGCATGACGGATGGACAGGGGCGAACTGTTGACTTTAAAAACACAGTGATCGTGATGACCAGTAATTTAGGCTCACAAATGATTCAATCAATGAGCGGTCAACCACAAGAGAAGCTGAAAGAAGCTGTAATGGTTGATGTCAAAGAACATTTCCGCCCTGAGTTTTTAAATCGAATTGATGAAATGGTCGTATTCCATGGTTTAGATCAGAAGAATATCGCTGCGATTGCCAAGATTCAGTTGCAACGCTTGCGTGATCGCTTGGCTAAGATGGATATGTTGTTGGAAGTCAGTGATGCAGCTCTTGCGCGTGTATCAGAGGCTGGTTATGACCCAGTCTTTGGAGCTAGACCGCTGAAGAGAGCAATTCAACAATATATTGAAAACCCAGTTGCTCGACTAATTCTGGAAGGTAAGTTTGGGCCTAAAGCCATTGTTCCAGTAGACGTTGATAAAAATGGAGCGTTCATGTTTGATCGTGTTGTTCATTAAGAAAGCATTTGGGCTTTAAGCAAAAAGTGGCAGCCCCATTCAATCAGTAGTAACATCGGCCAATGACTATTCGCAAAGACGCGGAGGTTATTGGCCTTGTCAGTGTGGCCCATGGAACCTCTCATTTTTATCAATTAATCCTGGCGCCGCTGTTTCCATGGTTGAAAATTGAATTTGGTCTCAGCTATGCTGAGCTTGGATTCTTGATGACCATGTTCTTCGTTGTCTCAACGATCATGCAAGCCGCTGCCGGTTTTTGGGTTGACCATTCAGGACCCTTAAAGGTTCTTTTCTTTGGCGTTGCAACCCTGGCTGTTTCAGCAGTTGTATTGTCGTTTTCTACGGGCTATTGGAGCTTGTTATTTGGCGCTTGTTTGGCCGGTCTTGGTAACGGTGTGTTTCATCCGGCTGATTACACTTTGATCAATCGTCGAGTTTCATTAGAGCGAGTAGCTCACGCTTATTCAATGCACGGTGTTTCAGGAGCTCTTGGTTGGGCAGCTTCGCCAGCAGTTTTAGTGGCTGTCACAACTTTTGCTGGTTGGCGTCAAGCTTTATTGGTTGCATCAGGGGTTGCCTTTGTGATGCTAGCGGTTCTTTACTGGAGACGTCATGTCTTGATGGGCTCTCAGGAGCAACGAGATCTTGAAGAGACTGCCAGAAAAAATTCAACCGCATTTTCTTTTGATTATTTGAAGTTGCCGATGGTTTGGATGTGTTGGGGCTTTTTCTTTTTGAGTGCTCTAGCTTTGAGCGGTGTTCAAAGTTTTGCACCCACTGCCATGCAGTTGCTATATGACTTACCCATTGCATTATCAACCACAGCTTATTCATCTTACATGGTGGCTAGTGCAGGGGGCATGTTTCTTGGTGGCTTTATTGCAACTCGGGCACGCTTTCCAGAAAGAATCATCGCGATTGGTTTCATTTTAGGCAGTTCAATTTCAGTATTGATCGCCATGACCGTGGTCTCTGGATCGACCATGATGAGCTTGTTCATTGTGATGGGTTTCTGTGTGGGCATTACTGGGCCATCACGAGACTTGATGATTCGTTCAGCAACCCCTAAAGAAGCTTCCGGTCGGGTTTTTGGGACAGTTTATTCAGGGCTTGATTCAGGTTTGGCGATTGGACCATTGATATTTGGTTTATTGATGGACTGGAAGATGGCGCCAGGAGTCTTTATTTTGATTGCCGCTTTTTTAATGACGGCCTTGATCACGGCTTTTCGAGTAGGTGAAAACAATCGGTTTGTTGGGCTAAAAAGTGCTTAAAGATATTTTCTGGAGAAGGTCATGAGTTTTGCCACCACTGATCTATGTGATGCGAATGAGGATTTGATTGCAACTGGAGTTTTGCGCGTTTGCGCCCCAGTGTTTCGATCCTATGGGGGTTTATCTCAATTCAAAGGCCCAGCAGTGACTCTCAAAGTCTTTGAAGACAATACATGGGTTAGAACGATTCTTGATGAGCCTGGACAGGGCAGGGTATTGGTCATCGATGGTGGTGGCTCAATGCGTTGTGCTTTAGTCGGAGGCAATTTAGGAGTTCTGGCTGAGAAAAATAACTGGGCTGGGATTTTGGTCAACGGTTGTGTGCGCGACACCCTTGAGCTTGCTCAAGCCAAGGTAGGTATCAGTGCTCTAGCGGTTCATCCACAAAAAAGCGTTAAGCGCAATGTGGGTGAGCGAGACCTGACCATTGATATGGCAGGAACAATCGTCAAGTCAGGCGATATGATTTACGTTGATCAAGACGGTGTATTGGTGGCAGATCGACCACTTTCATAAAGATTTATGTAAATTCCTTAAGTGTTGCAAATCATTGCAACTGATGATTTAACATTCCATAATATAAAATTATTATCCTAAGTTATTAATTTAATTGGGATATATTTTATTTATTCATGGCAAATTAATCCTTGCAATCTTGTTCACAAGTACATAAACTCTTATATAAGACATAAGACACGGAAATAGATATCACCAAGTCTTATGGGCACACATTTTTGTTATTTAATGGGAGAGAAGCATGTCAACACGTCAACAAGAAATTGATGCATTACAAAAAGATTGGGATACAAACCCACGTTGGAAAGGTATCAAGCGCGGCTATACAGCTGCTGATGTAGTTCGTCTACGTGGCTCATTCCATATCGAGCACACATTGGCTCGTCGTGGCGCTGAAAAACTATGGAGCTTGGTGAATAACGAGCCATACGTTAACTGTTTGGGTGCTTTGACTGGCGGTCAAGCGATGCAACAGGTTAAAGCGGGTGTAAAGGCAATTTATTTGTCAGGCTGGCAAGTGGCTGCTGATAACAACACATACTCATCGATGTACCCCGATCAATCTTTGTACCCAGTTGATTCAGTGCCTAAGGTTGTTGAGCGCATCAATAATACTTTCCGCCGTGCTGATGAAATCCAGTACTCAAAAGGTATTGAAAAAGGTGACAAAGGTCACATTGATTGTTTCGCTCCAATCGTGGCAGATGCTGAAGCAGGTTTTGGTGGTGTATTGAATGCATTTGAATTGATGAAGGCCATGATCAAGGCTGGTGCTGCTGGAGTGCACTGGGAAGACCAGTTGGCTTCAGTGAAGAAGTGTGGTCACATGGGCGGTAAAGTGTTGGTTCCAACACAAGAAGCTTGCCAAAAATTGATTGCTGCCCGCATGGCTGCGGATGTTTGTGGCGTACCAACATTGGTGATCGCTCGCACGGATGCTGAAGCTGCTGATTTGTTGACATCGGACTACGATGAAAACGATAAGCCATTTTTGACTGGTGAACGCACTGCTGAAGGTTTCTACAAGACCAAGAAGGGTATCGATCAAGCGATTTCACGTGCGATTGCTTACGCTGAATACGCTGACTTGGTATGGTGTGAGACTGGTACACCTGATCTTGAATTTGCTCGCAAGTTTGCTGAAGCAGTTCACGCTAAGCACCCAGGCAAGATGTTGGCATACAACTGCTCACCATCATTTAACTGGAAGAAAAACTTGGACGACGCAACCATTGCTAAGTTCCAACGTGAGCTTGGTGCAATGGGTTACAAGTATCAATTCATCACATTGGCTGGCATTCACTCTATGTGGTACAACATGTTTGACTTGGCTCAAGACTATGTTGCACGCGGTATGTCTGCTTATGTTGAAAAAGTTCAAGAGCCTGAGTTCGCAGCTCGTGATCGCGGTTACACATTCGTATCACATCAACAAGAAGTTGGTACTGGTTACTTCGACGAGTTGACAACAGTGATTCAGGGTGGCGCATCATCTGTAACAGCTTTAACTGGTTCTACAGAGGAAGAGCAGTTCCACTAAGCAAGTCATTGATTTGGGCGTACCCCGCCTGAGTTGATAGCCCGGCCAAAAGCCGGGCTTTTTGGTATTTTTAAATCTCAAATCCTTAAAGATTTTTTTATAACTTTATTTTTATGATTTGTTAGGGCAATCCACTTGAGCTTCCCAAGATGCTTTGATGAATGTCGGTAGTTTTATGCATTCATCGAATACTTGCTGAATCTTTGGAAAAGGGCTGAGATCACAGTTGCTTGCTTTGGCATTCATGATTTGCGGAATCAGGCACACATCAGCCATGCCAGGCTCATCACCGAAGCAGAACTTACTCGAGCGCGGTTTGCTTGATAAAGTTTTTTCTACACCAGTAAGACCAATTTCAATCCAATGTTTGGTCCACGAACTTTTCTGTTCGTCACCCAGTTGTAATTGTTTGTGTAAATATTTCATCACTCGTAAATTATTCAAAGGATGAATGTCACAAGCAATATCCATGCTCAAGGCTCTGACCCATGCACGCTCAAGAGGATTGTTTGGCAATAAAGCGGGCGTGGGATAGGTTTCCTCCAGAAACTCAATGATGGCCAATGATTGACGCAACACATGAGAGCCGTGCTCTAAAACAGGCACTAAATCCTGCGGATTCTTGGTGGAGAAATCTGGCAAATGTTGCTCGCCACCATTCTTGAAAAGATCAACGGGGATCACGTCATGAGTTAGGTTTTTGAGATTCAGAGCAATTCTGACTCTAAAAGCCGCCGAACTTCGCCAATAGCTAAATAATTTGATATCCATGGGTCATCAATTGTTTGAGGTTCGCCCAGTTTATATCTAGAAAAGGTTTTCGTCTTTTTCTGAATTAAGCGAAAATACCCGTATGAATACAAATTGTCCTTTGTGCACCACTGATGGCGGTGAGTTGATTTGGAAAAATCACGAGTTAAGAGTCATTTTGGCCAATGAGCCTGAGTTACCTGGTTTTTGTCGGGTGATTTGGAATGAACATGTGGCTGAGATGAATGACCTTAGCCTGGATCAACGCAGCCGTTTATTGCACGTCGTCTTCTTGCTCGAGAAAATCATGCTTGAAGTGATCCAGCCAGACAAAGTGAACCTTGCTGCTTTGGGTAATGTGGTGCCTCATCTGCATTGGCACATCATCCCTAGATTCAAGGAAGATGTTTTTTTTCCGGGGTCTGTTTGGTCTGAGAAGCAAAGAGGCAGCAATGCCGAACATCTTCAAAAGCAGTTAGTCAAAGTGCCTGTTATGGTCAAGCGCATGCAAGATGCCCTAGGACATGCTTAAGAGTTATCGATTTAAATGAATCCACAAAAACGATTGGCTTTTTTTGAAGCGCTCAAAAGCAATAATCCCAAGCCGACCACGGAGCTTGAGTACACCACACCTTTTGAATTATTAGCCGCTGTTCTATTGTCAGCGCAAGCAACGGATATATCGGTCAATAAAGGTACTAGATCTCTATTTCCGGTGGCGAACACTCCTGAAGCAATTCATGCGCTCGGTGTTGATGGTTTGATACCTTACATTCAACACATTGGCTTATTTAAAACCAAAGCAAAGCATTTGATAGAAACCTGTCGTTTGTTGATTGAGCGACACGGCGGAGAAGTACCTGAAGATAGAGAAGCCTTAGAAGCTCTTCCCGGGGTTGGCAGAAAGACAGCCAATGTCATTTTAAATACGGCGTTTGGTCACCCAACCATGGCAGTCGATACACACATCTTCAGAGTGTCCAATAGAACTGGCTTGGCTCCAGGTAAAGATGTTTTGGCTGTTGAGATGGCCCTCATGAAGCGAGTGCCCAAAGATTATTTGATCGATGCCCACCATTGGTTGATTTTGCATGGTCGTTACACCTGTAAAGCCAGAAGCCCAGATTGTGCAAAATGCATGGTTGAGCCATTATGCTCATTCAAAGAAAAGAATTTCTCGGTATGAACTTATTTAATCCCAGCAAAGAAGAAGTCAGGCAATTTTTTTGTGAGGCCTGGGCCAAGCAGCAGCGCTCTGGCATTCTCACGCCCTTGGAATCAATTGCTGCCAGGTGGATGGTGGAGCATCCTGAATATCACGAGATCTTGAGTGATCTTGAATCTGCCAAAGAGGCTGAGTTCACCCCTGAAAAAGGACAAACCAATCCTTTCTTGCATCTATCCATGCACATGTCCATCACTGAACAGGTGCAAATTGATCAACCTCATGGGATTCGTGAAGCCAGTAAGCAATTGATGATCAAGTTGGATTCTGAGCATGAGGCTCAACACAAGATCATGGAATGTTTGGGGCAGGTTCTGTGGAATGCTCAAAGAGATGGAGCTCCACCCGATATGGCCGCCTATGTTGAAGCCATTAAAAAATTACTTTAGTCCTGGCCAACTAACTAGATGACTGAAGTTTTTCCTGAGCCCGAGCCATCGCTGCTGCAATGATTGCTCGCTTGCGTTCAATCTCTGCTTTCTCATCATCAGTTTTGGCACTTTCAAGATCAAGGGCTTTGACTTTGTTCTTGGCTTTGAGTGCTAAACGTCGCACGTTATCCAACTCTTCGCGTTCTAATCTTTTTGCACGTGACTCATAACGATTTTTAGCTAGGTCAGCCAATTCTTGACTCCAAGCATCCCAACCTGTCGCTTTGCCCGTCACAGGAACCATGGTGATGCAATCAACTGGACACGGAGGGATGCACAAATCACATCCTGTGCACCAATCAGCAATCACCACATGCATTTGTTTTGATGCTCCCACGATGGCATCCACAGGGCATGCCTGAATGCACAGCGTACAACCAATGCATGCCTTTGACTCAATGAAGGCGACTGGGCGAGGGCGCGCTTTGCCATTTTGAGGGTTGAGTTCTAAAACTTCTTTATTCAGTATTTTTGCTAGACGCGCAATGCCTTCTTGACCACCGGGAGGGCACTGGTTATGAAGAACCTCGCCGATAGACATCGCTTTGGCATAAGCCCGACAATCAGGATAGCCACATCTGGTGCATTGAGTTTGAGGAAGTGCGGCTAATAGACGATCCGATAGGTCATCAAGACCGTCTATTGCTTTATGCATTCTTTGACACTGTTTTTTTGGCAGCTACTTTTTTAACAGCTGGTTTTTTCACAGCTCTTTGCACAACCGCTTTACTTCCTTTGGTGGCATGTTTGCGAATGAACTGTCCAACTTCTGGGTAAACCATTTCACGCCAACGACGTCCTGAGAAAATGCCGTAGTGACCAGCACCTTTGACTTCATAGTGCTGTTTTTTATTCTCAGGAATACTCTTGCATAAACCGTGGGCAGCTTTTGTTTGGCCGCTACCAGAAATATCATCCAGTTCACCTTCGATGGTTAAAAGGGCGGTGCCTTTGATATCTTGTGGCTTGACTAGTTTGCCACCAACTATCCATTTACCAGTTGGTAAAGCGTGGTCTTGGAAAACTGTTTTGATGGTTTCCAAATAGTAGGCTGCATCCATATCCAGCACAGCGTTGTATTCGTCATAGAACTTAATGTGGGCTTGCGCATCTTGTTTGTCGCCCTTGACCAAGTCTTGGAAATAATCCCAATGAGACTGAACGTGACGATCGGGATTCATTGCGACAAAGCCGGTGTGCTGAAGGAAGCCTGGGTAAACACGACGTCCTGCGCCAGGATGAGGTGGAGGCACTGTGAACACCACATTGTTTTCAAACCATTCATAGGATTTATTTGTGGCAGTTGAGTTCACCATCGTTGGGCTCTTGCGAGCATCAATAGGGCCACCCATCATGATCATGGTTCGAGGCGTCACTTCACCTGCAGATGCCATCAAAGAGATCGCACCCAAGACAGGAACTGTGGGTTGGCAAACGGATAAAACGTTCAAATCTTTGGCGCCAATGGCCCGAATAAAATCTTGCATATAATGCACGTAGTCATCTAAAGAAAAGTTGCCATCCTCAAGAGGAACCAGGCGAGCATCCACCCAATCAGTGATATAGACCTTATGGTCTTGAAGCAATGTTCTAACTGTGTCGCGTAAAAGAGTGGAATGGTGGCCAGACAAGGGAGCCACAATCAACACCACAGGATCTTGTTTGAGCTTCTTGATGACATTGACGTCATCAGAAAAGCGTTTAAAGCGAACTAATTTACAAAATGGCTTATCAACAACGGTGTATTCGTTGATGGCAACGTTCTTGCCGTGAGCCATCACCGTTTTAATTTTGAATTCTGGCTTTTCATATTCCTTGCCTAAGCGGTACAGAAGCTCATATCCAGCAGCGATTCTCGTTGCCGAAGGAAGTAATGAAAGAGGGTTGCTAGGATTAACGAAGGTCTTTGCTGTTGCCTGAGCCCATGCCGTCAAAGGTTGAAGCAAGGCTTTTTGGAACTCTTGATATTGATACAGCATTTATTGATCTCCCGAAATCTAAAAATGTCCTAAACGGAGTTAAGGACTGATGTGCTTTTCAGCACTTTTTACATTAAGTTAGATTATCCCTAAAAATATTGATTTGTGCAATGCAACATTTTGATGCCAAGAGCACCAAAATATTGCTTAAGACATTGATTTTTATGGGTTATAAAACTGAGGCAATGGCTTTTGCAACGCCATCAATATTCTTGCTATTGAGGGCAGCCACGCAGATACGACCCGTTGAAACGGCGTAAATACCATATTCTTCGCGAAGGCGGTCCACCTGATCAGAGTTCAGTCCAGAGTAGGAGAACATGCCCCTTTGGTCATTCACGAAGCCAAAATCACGTTTTGCCCCTGCTTGAGCCAATTTGGTCACCAAAGAATTGCGCATTAACTTGATGCGATCGCGCATTTCAGCCAATTCTTGTTCCCACATTGCACGTAATTCTGGGGTGTTTAGGACAGTTGCAACCACCGTGCCACCGTGAATCGCTGGATTTGAGTAATTGGTACGAATCACACGCTTTAACTGTGACATCACGCGGGTTGACTCATCTTTGTTCTCAGTAACAATCGATAGTGCGCCAACGCGCTCACCGTACAAAGAGAAAGATTTAGAGAACGAACTAGAAACGAAAAAGCAAAGGCCAGAGTCGGCAAATAAACGAACGGCAGCTCCGTCTTGATCAATATTGTCAGCAAAACCTTGATAAGCCATATCTAAGAAAGGAATCAATTGCTTGGCTTTGCAAATTTGCACAATTTGCTTCCACTGATCCAAAGACATATCAGCACCCGTTGGGTTGTGGCAGCAAGCGTGTAATAAAACCACAGACTTGGCTGGAAGAGCTTCTAAAGACTTCACCATGCCGGTAAAGTTCACGCCACGTGTTTCAGGATCGTAATAGGTATAGCTTTGCACTGGAAAGCCAGTGTTTTCAAAAATACCGCGATGGTTTTCCCAGCTAGGGTCGCTGATGGCCACCACTGCATTAGGTTCTAAACGTTTGATGAAGTCAGCGCCGATCTTCAGGGCGCCAGTACCGCCAACTCCCTGGGCAGTGACTACGCGGCCAGAGGCTAAAATCGCAGAGTCTTTGCCAAACAATAAATTCTGAACTCCCTGGTTATAGGCTGCAATACCTTCAATGGCTAGGTAGCCACGAGCCGCAGATTTTTCCATCATGATTTTTTCTGCAGCTTGTACGGCACGTAATAATGGGATCTTTCCATCATCTGTGAAATACACGCCAACCCCAAGATTTACCTTGGTTGGACGGCTATCAGCGTTATAGGCTTCATTGAGGCCAAGGATGGGATCGCGGGGGGCAAGTTCGACGTTTGAAAAGAGGCTCATAGTATGAAAAATGTCAGAAAGTTCAAGCAAGCCTAGAATGATAGCCGAGATGCCAAAAAAGACAGAAAAAAAATCAGAAATCGATGCTTCGACCCCTTCAGAAAACACCATTCGTTTTCCGGGTTCACCTTTCTTGCTTCATCAACCATTTCTGCCTGCCGGAGATCAGCCTGAGGCGATTGCCCAGCTGGTAGAGGGAATTGAAGATGGTTTGATTTATCAAACTCTTCTGGGCGTCACGGGGTCTGGCAAGACTTATACGATGGCTAATACGATTGCGCGTTTGGGCCGCCCAGCCATTATTTTTGCTCCCAATAAAACGCTTGCAGCTCAGTTATATAGTGAGTTCAGAGAATTCTTTCCACAAAATGCCGTTGAGTATTTTGTGAGTTACTACGATTATTACCAGCCTGAAGCTTATGTGCCAACCAGGGATCTTTTTATTGAGAAAGATTCTTCGATTAATGAGCACATTGAGCAAATGAGACTGTCAGCTACCAAGAGTCTTTTAGAAAGACGTGACACGATCATTGTTTCTACAGTGTCTGCCATTTACGGTATTGGCAATCCCGGTGATTACCATCAAATGGTTTTGACAGTCCGCCAGGGCGATAAGCTAACTCAGCGCGATATCGTGACGCGTTTGATTGCCATGCAGTACGAGCGTAATGATGTTGATTTTTCGAGGGGTACCTTCCGAGTTCGAGGTGACACCATCGATGTTTTTCCTGCAGAACACAACGAACTGGCCGTGCGCATTGATTTATTTGATGACACGGTCGACAGTCTTCAATTCTTTGATCCATTGACTGGCAGGATTCGTCAACGCATTCCACGTTTCACCATTTATCCTGGCTCGCATTACGTCACTCCTCGTGAGACCGTATTGCGTGCCATTGAAACCATCAAAACAGAATTGCGTGAGCGCCTAGATTTTTACATCAAAGAAGGTAAGTTGGTCGAAGCTCAGCGCTTAGAGCAACGCACCCGCTTTGATCTTGAAATGTTGTCAGAGTTAGGTTTCTGTAAAGGCATTGAAAACTACTCAAGACATTTGTCGGGCGCCAAACCAGGCGAAGCACCGCCAACATTGGTCGATTACTTGCCGCCAGATGCATTGATGTTCTTAGATGAGAGTCACGTTCTAATAGGTCAACTAAACGGTATGTACAACGGCGATAAAGCCCGTAAGTCAACCTTGGTGGATTACGGCTTTCGCTTGCCATCAGCGATGGATAATCGACCGCTGAAGTTTGAAGAGTTTGAAACAAAGATGAGGCAAGTTATTTTTGTCTCAGCCACTCCAGCAGCTTATGAAGCACAACATGCCGATAAAGTAGTCGAGCAGGTGGTAAGACCCACAGGTCTTGTGGATCCCTTGATTGATGTCAGGCCGGCATCGACTCAAGTGGACGATGTGTTGACTGAGATTCATGCGCGAATCAAAGTGGGGGAGCGGGTATTGATCACGACATTGACCAAGCGCATGTCAGAGCAGTTAACTGATTTCATGTCAGACAACGGTATCAAGGTACGCTACCTGCACTCTGACATTGATACGGTTGAACGAGTCGAGATCTTAAGAGACTTGCGTCTTGGTGTTTTTGACGTTTTGATTGGTATCAATCTTTTGCGTGAGGGCTTGGATATTCCAGAGGTTTCTTTGGTGGCCATTTTGGATGCTGACAAAGAAGGTTTCTTGCGTTCAGAGAGAAGCTTGATTCAAACGATTGGTCGTGCGGCTAGAAACGTCAATGGCAAGGCTATTTTGTATGCTGACAAAATGACCGAATCAATGAAGAAGGCCATTGGTGAGACTGAGCGTCGTAGAACCAAGCAAACTGAGTTCAATAAAATCCATGGAATTACCCCCAAGGGAGTTGTGAAGCGCATTAAAGACATCATTGATGGCGTTTATGACGTAGATGAGAAACGTCAAGAGCTAAAATACGAACAAGAAAAAGCTCACTATGAAGATATGAGTGAGAAACAATTGTCCAAAGAAATTAAACAACTAGAAAAAATGATGGTTGATCACGCTAAAAATCTTGAGTTTGAAAAAGCTGCGCAAACCAGAGATCAGCTTCTCAAGTTAAAAGCCATGGTTTTCGGTGCTGAGTTGCACGACACAATTCAATTAAATGGAAATTAGGCATGTTTGGGCTTAAAGATTTTCGCCGTTTATGGGTTCGCTGGAAAGAATCAAGAGATGCCTCGCAAGCATTAGATACTTTATTGCTTATTCCTAGCAACTCTGCTGATTTGGCTGAACGCAATCGCTGGATGATTGAATTGGCTTATTGGTTACGCCGCACCGAAAAAGCAACAAAGAACAAACCAGCCACAACATCAGATGCTCATCCCGAGCATGCACGCTTAAGATCATTTTTAAAAATTCTTGAGCAAAGACCTGACGTCAAATTAAAAATTGCAAAATTGATCCGCAGTATTTTGCGAGACAACGATGCGCTTTCATTATTTTGTGACACAGGGGTTGCAACAAAACCAAGTTTTTGGGGAGAGATGACTGAGCGTTTGCGCAATCATTTGATTGCTCCGTCACCCAATAAACCAGAGCTCACTGTTTTATTTGCGCTTGGCTTTGTTGGACCGCATGATGCCTCTTGGGTTCATGATTTAGATGATGATTTATTGCGCTCACTCTATGACTTAGCCAGTTATCAAGAAGACAAATCTGATGCTAATAATATGTTCAAGGATATGGCTGAAGCCATCATGATCTTGATCAGTTATATCAGTTCTGCGGGCTTAAGTTATTCGGTGAGATCAAGATTGCGCGGGGTCAGTGGTCAAAATTCTCCTTTTTATCGCTTGGGAAAGTTGGCTGAACACATTCTTAAGGCTGAGCCTCGCTTGAATGACTCCGCATATCAAGACACTTTGAAAGAATTCCAAGAAGTACTAAATGCTTGCTACATTGCCTGCGATGACGTTTATGTTCATCTTGATGAGAATGGCGTTTCAGTAGAAACAGTCTTCCAAGTTGAAACCATGCGCCTGCGCTTAGCAAGGGTCGAAACATTGTTAGAGGCTTGGCTTCATCGTGATCAGGTCCAGTTATTTGCAAAATTAACTGCTGATTTAATTCTGACGGTTCAAGGCCATCGCAGTATCAAGCGTCTTGCTGAGCAAACGTTTGCTTTGCTATCAAGAAAAATGGTGGAGCGCAGCGCGGAGACTGGTGATCATTACATCGCAGGTAGTCGTAAAGAGTATTTTTCAATGTTGAAAAAATCTCTGGGCGGCGGTGCGATTATTTCGGGCACGGTTTATTTGAAGTTTCTGATCACCAATCTTGGTTTGGTCCGTTTCTTCGAAAACATTCTTTTGACTGTTAACTATGCCGGTAGTTTTTTATTGATTCAATTTGCTAACTTCACTTTGGCAACCAAGCAACCGGCCATGACTGCTCCCGCACTGGCACAGTTATTAGACGATGTTCAAAGCAAAGAAGGTTTGGATCGTTTTGTTGATCGAGCCATGGCCTTGATGCGATCTCAAGCGGCCTCTATTTTTGGTAACTTGGCCATGGTAGTTCCAGCGGTGATTGCTATTCAAGTGGGCATCATCCTGTTGCTTGGTCACCCCACCATGAACCCCGCTAAAGCCGCTTATATTTTCCACACTGTTTCGCCATTCAGTTTTGCCTTCTTTTTTGCAGCTTTCACGGGCCTACTTTTATGGCTTTCTAGTGTGATTGCCGGTTTGATTGATAACTGGTTTGTGTTGCACCGTATTCAGGATGTGATTCGCTACAACCGCAGAATCACCATGGTGTTTGGTGACATCCGAGCTGCAAGGTGGGGGCAATGGTGGAGGGACAATATTTCAATTGTTTCTGCCAACGTTTCCCTGGGCTTCTTACTGATCTATGGCCCAACCTTTTTAGGCTTCCTAGGGATTGGCATGGAGATTCGTCACATCACGCTTTCTGCTGGACAGTTCGCAGCAGCTGCGACGGCACTTGGCTGGAAAACATTCGCGATGTCCGGTTTCTGGTTAGGCATTTTTGGTGTTTTGCTGATCGGCGCTTTTAACGTCTTAGTCAGTTTTTCTTTGGCTTTCAATATGGCTCTGCGCTCAAGGGATTTGCCAACTTTGGACAGAAGGCGCCTCTATGTGGCTGTTAGACGCCGGATCAAGTCTGACTTCACGTCACTATTACTTCCACCTAAATAACTGATTTACATGATCTATTTATCATGTGCCACAGGTTTACTTAGTACTTGAGCAGTTTAATGGGGTATCTGATAAACTTGAGCACAAGAGTCAGGTATTAAACGTTTCAACAACCCAATATTGATGAGGTAAGAGATGAGACTAACAACCAAAGGACGTTTCGCTGTCACTGCAATGATTGATTTAGCCCTGCGCGAATCTCATGGTCCAGTAACACTTGCCGGTATTAGCCAAAGACAACATATTTCACTGTCTTATTTAGAGCAGCTGTTCGGAAAATTACGCCGCTTTGACATTGTTGAGAGTACTCGCGGACCAGGTGGCGGTTACACCTTGGCACGCAAGGCTGAACAAGTCACAGTGGCAGACATCATCATCGCCGTTGATGAACCCTTGGATGCAACGCAATGCGGCGGCAAGGGTAATTGCCGCGGTGAAGACGCTGGTCATGGCCGTTGTATGACCCATGATTTATGGACCAGCTTGAATCAAAAGATGGTTGAGTATTTAAGCTCAGTGTCATTGGCTGACTTGGTCAAGCAACAAGAGGGCAGAGCCCATGTTCACGGCGTTCGCGAGACCAAGATAAAGCTTGAAGCTCCAAGATCTTCTAAATCGACCAGTGCAAGCGCAAAAAAAGAAGTTGAGGCCAAAAAGAAGCCATTGGCAAATTCAGTGTTTACTTTTGCGCAGCAAATTAATTGATATTAGTCATTGACTCAGTCACACAATAAAAAAAGATATTGAAATAAAAGGAAGCAAATATGTCATCACCTAAACCAGTGCCGATGTTTAGCCCAGAGCACTTCCCAATCTACATGGACTATTCATCAACCACACCGATTGATCCAAGAGTAGTTGATGTGATGATTCCATATCTTCGTGAGCAATTTGGTAATCCAGCATCACGCAGCCATGCTTATGGTTGGAGTGCTGAAGAGGCTGTTGAGACTGCTCGAGTAGAAGTTGCAAAATTAGTTGGTGCCGATCCAAGAGAAATCGTCTGGACCAGTGGTGCTACTGAAAGTAATAACTTGGCCATCAAAGGTGCAGCTCATTTCTATAAAGAAAAAGGTAAGCACATCATCACAGTTAAAACTGAGCACAAGGCAGTTCTAGATACTTGTCGTGAGCTAGAGCGTGAAGGGTATGAAGTCACTTATCTTGATGTATTGCCAAATGGTTTGATTGATTTTGAAAAGTTCAAAGCCGCTGTTCGCCCAGACACGATTGTTGTTTCTGTGATGTTTGTGAATAATGAAATTGGCGTGATTCAGGATATCGCAAAAATTGGTGAGTTCTGCCGTGAAAAAGGCATCGTGTTTCACGTTGATGCAGCCCAAGCCACAGGTAAGGTTGCGATTGACTTGCAAACCCTCAAAGTTGACTTGATGAGCTTTTGTGCTCATAAGACATATGGACCGAAGGGTGTGGGCGCTTTGTTTGTGCGTCGTAAGCCGCGTATCCGTATCGAAGCTCAAATGCACGGCGGTGGTCATGAGCGCGGCATGCGTTCAGGAACTTTGCCGACTCACCAGTTGGTGGGTATGGGTGAGTGTTTCCGCATTGCCCGCGAAGAAATGGCCACTGAAAACGAGCGCATTCGCATGTTAAGAGACCGTTTATGGAATGGTTTGAACCAAATCGAAGAGGTGTATCTCAACGGTGACATGGATCAACGTATTCCGCACAACTTAAATATCAGCTTTAACTATGTTGAGGGTGAATCAATGATCATGGCCTTGAAAGACATCGCCGTGTCATCAGGTTCTGCATGTACGTCAGCATCGTTAGAGCCTTCATATGTGTTGAGATCATTGGGTCGTAACGATGAGTTGGCACATAGCTCGATTCGTTTCACCATCGGCCGCTTCACAACGGTTGAAGATGTTGATTTCACCATTGAGTTGGTCAAGAGCAAAATCGCTAAATTAAGAGATTTGTCACCACTTTGGGAGATGCACAAAGATGGTGTTGATATAAGCACGATTCAATGGGCAGCACATTAATTTGTATTGATCAATTGATAGTATTTACAAGATAACTGAGAAAGTAACTGAGGAAATAAAATGGCATACAGTGAAAAAGTAATTGAGCATTATGAAAATCCACGCAACGTTGGCTCATTTGAAAAAGGTGATGACCATGTTGGTACGGGTATGGTTGGTGCGCCAGCTTGCGGTGACGTGATGAAACTACAAATTCGCGTGAACGACCAAGGAATTATTGAAGATGCTAAGTTCAAAACTTATGGTTGTGGTTCAGCGATTGCTTCATCTTCATTGGTGACAGAGTGGGTCAAGGGCAAGACTTTGGATCAAGCGCTTGAAATCAAGAACGCAGCGATTGCTGAAGAGTTGGCTTTGCCACCTGTAAAAATTCACTGCTCGATCTTGGCTGAAGATGCCATCAAAGCAGCAGTGGCTGACTATAAAGAAAAGCACGCTAAATAATCATGGCCATTACTCTGACAGAGAAAGCAGCTAAGCACATCACGCGTTACATTGAGCGTCGTGGCAAAGGCGTTGGCTTGCGTCTTGGGGTTAGAACAACTGGTTGTTCAGGGCTGGCCTATCAGCTCGAGTATGTTGATGAGATCTTGCCTGAAGACACCTTGTTTGAATCTTTGGGGGTCAAGGTTTATGTAGACCCTAAGAGCTTGGCTTATTTGGATGGCACCGAACTTGATTATGTGCGCGAAGGCCTGAACGAAGGATTTAAATTTCAAAATCCAAATGTAAAAGATGAGTGTGGTTGTGGCGAATCTTTCAGGATTTGATGATTACTTTGCCTTATTTCAGCTAAAGCCACAATTTAAGATTGATAGGCAGGCTTTGGAATCTGCTTATTTGACTGTGCAACAAAAAGTTCATCCTGATATGCATGCTCAAGCCAGCGATTCTGATAAACGTGTCTCGATGCAATTATCAGCCCTGGCAAATTCAGCCTACCGAACACTGATGAACCCCATTCAAAGGGGTTTGTATATGTGCTCAAGAAATGGTGTGGATCCTCAGTTAGAAACAAATACAGCAATGCCTGCTCAATTTTTGATGCAGCAAATGGAGTGGCGAGAGGCTTTGGACGATGTCAGGGATCAGCCATCCAAGCTAGATAGCTTATACAAAGAAGTAGAACAAACAAGAGAGAATTTATTAAAAGAAGTTGAAGCGACGATTGATGGGGCCAATGATTTCGAGATGGCAGCAAAGCAATTGCGAGCTTTATTGTTCATTGATAAATTCAGTGCAGAACTAGAAGACGCAATATCAGCATAAATAATTAATAAAAAATAAAAATATGGCCTTATTACAAATTGCCGAACCTGGCCAATCGCTTGCCCCTCATCAACGTCGAGTTGCTGTAGGTATAGATTTAGGAACCACCAATTCATTGGTTGCTGCGATGAAAAACGCTCTGCCAGAGGTCTTGGGTGATGAGCAGGGTAGAAAGTTATTACCGTCAGTGATTCGTTATCTGCCAGGGGGCACAACCCAGGCGGGATATCAAGCTTTACAAAATGCCAATGGCGATCCAAAAAACACCATCATTTCTGTGAAGCGTTTCATGGGCAGAGGTCTTAGCGACATCCAGCATGCCCAAACCATGCCTTATGAATTTATTGATGCTCCTGGCATGCTCAAAATTAAAACAGTTTCTGGTGAAAAAAGTCCCGTAGAAGTTTCTGCGGAGATCTTAGCCAGACTAAGACAGCGTGCTGAAGACTCTTTTGACGATGAGATTGTTGGCGCTGTGATCACGGTACCAGCTTACTTTGATGATGCGCAACGACAAGCAACCAAAGACGCGGCTAAATTAGCCGGTATTGAGGTTTTGCGCCTCTTAAATGAGCCAACCGCTGCAGCCATTGCATATGGCTTGGATAACGCTTCAGAAGGTTTGTACGCGGTTTACGACTTGGGCGGTGGAACCTTTGACATTTCAATCTTGCGCCTGAGTAAGGGTGTTTTTGAAGTACTTTCAACTGGCGGTGATTCAGCCTTAGGCGGTGACGACTTTGATCATCGTCTCTACTGCTGGGTTTTAGAGCAAGCGAAATTGCAGTTACTGTCTGATAAAGACACCCGTTTACTGCTCACTGCATCGAAAGAAGTTAAAGAGCAGTTGAGTAAAAACCCTTTGGCGCGTGTGCATGCGACTTTGAGTGATGGCTCAGTGATCAATGTTGGCATCAGTCAGGCTCAATTCTTTGAGTTAACCCAACACTTGGTCAATAAAACTTTGCTAGCCGCTAAAAAAGCACTCAGAGATGCTGGCTTGACTCCAGAAGAAATCAAGGGTGTGGTCATGGTGGGTGGCGCTACTCGCATGCCTCATGTTCAAAGAGCCGTTGGTGAGTTATTTGGCCAAATACCACTGACAAATTTAGACCCAGATCAAGTTGTGGCGATGGGTGCTGCGATGCAGGCCGATTTATTGGCAGGCAATCAGCAAAAGGGTGATGAGTGGTTGCTATTGGATGTGATTCCACTTTCCTTGGGTGTTGAGACCATGGGCGGTCTGGTCGAAAAGATTATTCCACGCAATACGCCGATCCCAGTTGCAAGAGCACAAGATTTCACAACCTTCAAGGATGGCCAAACTGCCTTAGCCGTTCATGTTTTACAAGGTGAGCGAGAAGTGGTTGATCATTGTCGTTCGCTGGCAAAGTTTGAGCTCAGAGATATCCCACCAATGGCAGCTGGAGCTGCCAGAATTCGGGTGACGTATCAGGTGGATGCGGATGGCTTGTTATCAGTAACAGCCAAAGAGCAGCATTCAGGTGTTGAAGCAAATATCAATGTCAAACCTTCTTACGGTCTTTCGGATGTAGATATCACCACCATGCTTCAAGATGGCTTTAGTCATGCTGCTGATGACGTTCAAGATAGAGCGCTCAGAGAAGAGCTGGTCGACGCAAAACGTTTAATTGAAGCCGTGGATGCAGCCTTAGCCGAAGATCAGCACTTACTCGATGAAGATGAATTAGACGCCATTGCGCGCAAACTAAAAGCACTTAAAGAGTTGATTGGGTCAGCCAGAGATACTCAGGTATTGAGACGTTCAGTTGAATCTTTATCAAAGGCAACCGATGATTTTGCTGCCCGTAGAATGAATGAAAGTATCAAAAAAGCGTTATCTGGTAAAAAGATAGAAGAAATTTAATAGGAATTAAAAATGCCACAAATTGTTGTTCTTCCTCACGCTGATTATTGCCCTGAAGGTGCTGTTTTAGAAGTTTCTCCTGGCGCCACTATTTGTGAAGCATTATTGGAAAATGATATTGAAATTGAACATGCTTGTGAAATGTCATGTGCCTGTACGACCTGCCATGTGATTGTGCGTGAAGGTATCACAAGCTTGAACCCATCAGATGAAGCTGAAGATGACCTACTTGATCGCGCTTGGGGGTTGTGTCCTCAGTCGCGCTTATCTTGTCAAGCAGTGGTTGCTCAACAAAACTTGGTCATTGAGATACCAAAGTACTCAATCAATCATGCCAAGGAAAATCATTGATTTGAATTTTTTAACTGAAGTGATTTCAATGAAGTGATTCAAAAATAAGTAATAAAAAAGGGACCTCTGGGTCCCTTTTTACATTTCATTTTCAATTAAATCTTTTTAGTCTTCTTTTCTCAGATGCGGGAAAAGAATTACGTCTCTGATGTTTGGTGAGTCGGTGATTAACATCATCAAGCGATCGATACCAATACCGCAGCCACCGGTTGGAGGCATGCCGTACTCTAGTGCGCGGATGAAGTCTGCATCAAAATACATCGCTTCTTCATCGCCAGCTTCTTTTTGAGCAACTTGAGCATGAAAGCGAGCAGCTTGATCTTCAGCATCATTTAGCTCAGAGAAGCCATTGGCAATTTCACGGCCTGTGATGAATAACTCAAAGCGCTCTGTGATTCCTGGTCGTGTGTCGGATTCTCTGGCGAGTGGGCTGACTTCGATGGGGTAATCAATGATGTAAGTTGGCTCCCATAGATGTTCTTCAGCAGTTGCCTCAAATAAGGATAGCTGAAGTGCACCAAGGCCAGCGTTCTTGAGTGTTGGCCCATTGATATCTTCGCCTGACTTCTTAAGTTCTTGGCGCACAAATTCTTTATCTTCTAATTGAGACACGGTGTATTGTTTTTTTGATAGGGGCGCATATTTAAGAATTGCTTCAGCAATTGTTAAGCGTTGGAACGGCTTTGATAAATCTAAAGACTTGCCTTGATAAGTTAGATTTGCCGTGCCTTGAGCATCAATCGCTGCTGCTCTGATGAGCTCTTCTGTGAAGGTCATGAGCCACTTGTAATCCGTGTAGGCTGCATAGAACTCCATCATGGTGAATTCTGGATTGTGTCTTGGGCTCACGCCTTCATTGCGGAAGTTTCTGTTAACTTCAAAAACACGCTCAAAACCGCCAACCACCAAACGCTTTAAGTAAAGCTCTGGAGCTATGCGCAGGTACATTTGCATGTCCAAGGCATTGTGATGGGTAATGAATGGTTTTGCTGCTGCACCACCTGGAATCGGGTGAAGCATCGGTGTTTCAACTTCCATAAAGCCCGCATCTTGCATGTGATGGCGTATCGACGTCATGGCTTTGCTGCGAGCTAAGAAGGTTTGACGTGTCTCTGGAGAAACAATCAAATCAACATAGCGTTGACGGTATTTTGTCTCTTGGTCTGAAAGACCGTGGAATTTGTCTGGAAGAGGGCGCAATGATTTTGATAAAAGACGCAAATCTTTTACCAAAATCGATAGCTCACCTTTGTTGGTTTTAAAGATCACACCTTCAGCAGCAATGAAGTCACCCATATCCCAATGTTTGAAGGCATTGTGAGCGTCGGCGCTTGCATCAGCATCATTGATGTAAAACTGAATCTGACCCGTACGATCTTGCACGGTTGCAAAACTGGCTTTACCCATCACGCGCTTGAGCATCATTCGACCAGCTACTTTGACAGTGATATTTTTTTCTGCCAAATGTTCTTTGCTGATTTCGCCATAGTGCTCATGTAAATCAGCGGCGTGGTGCGTGGGCACAAAATCATTAGGGAATGCCACACCATTTTTGCGCAGTTGAGCTAATTTTTCGCGACGTTCTGCAATGATGTGATTTTCATCGACGATGGGCGTTTGTTCTTCTTGGCTCATGATGTTTTCGCTAACAATTCAATAGTGATAATGATTAATAAATAAATGATATCAATTAAACGCCTTGCTTTAAGCTGGCTTCAATGAATGGATCTAGGTCGCCGTCTAAAACTTTTTGCGTATTGGATATTTCTACGTTGGTACGAAGATCTTTGATG
>Ga0164292_10000551_pt1 | contig 29669 bp, 32 predicted proteins | sample GEODES117metaG_FD_111486 | JGI IMG/M metagenome (GOLD analysis project Ga0164292, IMG submission 111486) | Eutrophic lake water microbial communities from Lake Mendota, Wisconsin, USA - GEODES117 metaG | ecosystem: Environmental > Aquatic > Freshwater > Lake | place: USA: Lake Mendota...
TGACGCCTGACGGGGGCTTGAGACGTCCAAGGAAACAAGCTACAAGGTGTTTGCCTCTCTTCATGACGGTCCAATCTGTTTGTCGGTTGCCGCGCGCGACCGAAGCCACTCGGCTCTGTTTGTGACCTGTTGATTACCCCTGTCTTTGCAGCCAGCCTCACCACGAGGACTGGTGCCCCTGTGAACAAAGCCCCAGACGAAGATCATGCGCGAAATCAAACTTCAGGATTTGAAGTCCAAGTCCCCGACTGAACTCATGTCCTTTGCTGAAGAGGTCGAGGTCGAGAATGCGGGAACCTTGCGTAAGCAGGAGTTGATGTTCGCCATTCTCAAGCAACTCGCGGCGAGAGAAGTTGAAATCATTGGTGAAGGTGTTGTTGAAATCCTGACAGACGGTTTCGGGTTTCTCAGATCACCTGATTCGAACTATCTGGCCGGACCGGATGACATCTATGTGTCGCCCTCGCAGATCAGGCGGTTCGGGTTGCGCACGGGGGACACCGTCGAGGGGCCGATTCGAAGCCCCAAGGACAGCGAGCGGTACTTTGCGCTGCTAAAGGTCAACCTGATCAACTTCGAGGATCCGGAGAAGACCAAGCACAAGGTCAATTTTGACAACCTGACCCCGCTCTATCCGGAATCGCGCCTCAAAATGGAGACCAGCGATCCGACACGAAAGGACTTCTCGTCGCGCGTGATCGACATTGTTTCGCCGATCGGCAAAGGACAGCGTGCGTTGATCGTTGCGCCACCGCGGACCGGCAAGACGGTTTTGCTACAGAACATCGCGCAGTCGATCAGCTCCAATCATCCGGAATGTTACCTGATCGTGCTGCTGATCGACGAGCGGCCCGAGGAAGTGACGGATATGCAGCGTTCGGTGCGGGGCGAGGTGATTTCCTCGACCTTCGACGAGCCCGCATCCCGGCACGTCCAGGTGGCCGAGATGGTCATTGAGAAAGCCAAGAGGCTGGTCGAGCACAATCGCGATGTGGTGATCCTGCTCGATTCGATCACGAGGCTCGGCCGTGCCTACAACACGGTTGTACCTTCCTCGGGCAAGGTTCTCACGGGTGGTGTCGACGCCAACGCCCTGCAGCGACCGAAGCGGTTTTTTGGCGCGGCGCGCAATATCGAGGAGGGTGGCTCGCTGACCATCATTGCGACCGCGCTGATAGACACCGGCAGCCGCATGGACGAGGTGATTTTCGAAGAGTTCAAGGGCACGGGCAATTCCGAAATCGTGCTTGACCGGAAGGTTGCCGACAAGCGCGTCTTCCCGGCGATCGACATCCTGAAGTCCGGGACGCGGAAGGAAGAATTGATCACGCCACGTGACCAGTTACAGAAAACCTACGTGCTGCGGCGTATCCTCAACCCGATGGGACCGCAGGATGCCATCGAGTTCCTGATCGACAAGCTGCGGCAGACCAAACAAAACAGCGAGTTCTTCGAGTCGATGAACACCTGAGGGGAAGACTGGGCGGCCTGCGGGCTTCCCGGGGTGTCGGCCGGGAGTGCGGCCTGACGACGCCTTTTGGCCCAGGGTCGATTCGGCTCCGTATCAACAAGGATCAAGGCTGTGGCGAGCGGACACGACACCATTGTGGCGTTGTCAAGCGGACAAGGGCGCGCGGCCATTGCGTTGGTCAGAGTTTCTGGCCCCCTCACTCGATTCGTCGTCGAAACGATTCTTTCACAATCCCTTGAACCACGCATGGCAAGGCTGGTGACTGTCATCGAGCCGGTCTCGGGACAGGTGCTCGATCAATGCGTCGCGACCTTCTTTGCAGGCCCACGCAGTGCCACAGGCGAAGATGTGGCCGAACTTGGGCTGCATGGCGGTCTGGCAGTCGTCGAGGCGGTCCTGCGTTGCATATGCGGCATCCATCCGGAGATCAGGCTCGCTGAACCGGGCGAGTTTTCACGTCGTGCGCTTGAGAACGGCAAGCTCAGCCTGGTTCAGGTCGAAGCTCTCGGTGATCTGCTGGAGGCGGAGACCAGACAACAGCTCGCGCAGGCCCAGCGGCAACTGTCCGGCGAACTCCATGAGCTGGCGGGGCTGTGGCGCGAGCGGTTGACGCGGATGCGGGCGTTGATCGAGGCCGAACTTGATTTCGCAGATGAAGGCGACGTGGCGGATGGGCAATTGGCCACGGTCAAGGGACTTGCTGGCGCACTGGAGGACGACGTTCGCGCTGTGCTTGGAACAGCTGAACGCGGTCGGTTGATCAGGGACGGTGCAGTGATTGCCATCATGGGGGCGCCGAACGCCGGCAAGTCGATGCTGCTGAATGCGCTGGTGGGGCGCGACATGGCGATCGTCTCGGAGATCGCTGGTACAACGCGCGACCTGATCGAAGCGCCAGGCATGATTGATGGATGGCCCGTGGTGTTTGTCGATACCGCCGGCTTGCGATATAGCCTTGATCCGGTCGAGCGGCTCGGCATTGAGCGGGCGCGTGCCATGACCGAGCGTGCCGATGTTGTTCTGCTTGTTACGGCGCCGGATACACCGCCGGTTGATCAAGGGGAATTGACTGGCGGTGCCGAGATCATCCTGGTCAGAACCAAGGGTGATATCGATCCATCAGGCGTTGATCTTGCTGGTACCGCGATCCGGGTGTCGGCTTTGACCGGGGCTGGATTGGATCAGCTGAAGGATGCCATCGGTGCCCGACTACGTACGTTGCTATCCGGCGAGCCGTCGCTCATCTCCCGGGAGCGGCAACGCACGGCACTCTCTGAAGCAGTCGATGCGCTCGCGCGTGCCCGCCAGCAGAGAGCCGGGGAACTGCTTGCAGAGGATCTTCGATCTGCTTCGCAGGCCCTGGCGCGACTTGTTGGGGCGACGGATCTTGACACGGTGCTTGATCGCTTGTTTGCCGGGTTCTGCATTGGTAAGTAAGGCCGCACTGCACGGATGCGTGTTTCACGTGAAACATTCGGAGGCAGCCCGATCTCCGCAAGGATGAGTGGATGAAGCTCTTTGATGTGATGGTGGTTGGAGGCGGACATGCCGGCATCGAGGCTGCTGCAGCAGCTGCCCGGCTTGGTGCGGACGTCGCGCTGGTGACGCACCGCGCCGACAGCATTGGCGTAATGTCCTGCAACCCGGCCATTGGCGGTCTCGGGAAAGGCCACCTTGTTCGCGAGATCGATGCGCTCGACGGTATCATGCCGAGGGCCGCCGACGATGGCGGCATCCAGTTTCGACTGCTCAATCGAAAGAAGGGCCCGGCAGTGCGCGGACCGCGCGCCCAGGCGGACCGCAAGCAATACCGTCTCTCCGTTCAAGCTCAACTCCGGCAGCTTGCCAACCTGTCAATCATCGAAGGCGAGGCGGTATCATTCGGAACCCATCTTGGGCGGGTCAATGAACTCGCTTTGTCGGATGGACAGCGATTCGGATGCGGAACACTTGTCATCACCACTGGGACATTCCTGCGTGGCATGATCCATATCGGGCACGAGCGCATCCCTGCCGGTCGAATGGGAGACTCCGCCAGCCTTGGGCTTTCGCAGTGCTTCGAGGCATTGGGGCTTAGCTTGGGACGCCTGAAAACCGGGACGCCGGCACGCTTGAGCAGTGCCTCGATCAACTGGTCGGTACTGGCGATGCAGCATGGCGACGAGAACCCCGAGCCATTCTCGCTGATGACTGACCGGTTGGCGCTTCGCCAGGTCGCCTGTGGCATCACCCGGACCACGGCAGCCACCCACCAGATCATTCGCGACAATCTCCATCTGTCGGCCATGTATGGTGGGCAGATCGATGGCACTGGACCGCGATACTGTCCTTCCATTGAGGACAAGATCGTTAAGTTTGGCGATCGCGACGGACATCAGGTGTTCCTGGAGCCAGAGGGTCTCGACGACGATACGGTCTATCCGAACGGGATTTCGACCTCGCTGCCGGAAAGCGTGCAGAGAGCCTTGATCCGGAGCATCCCCGGGCTGGAGCAGGCGGTCATCCTGCGGCCAGGCTACGCCATCGAATATGACTACATTGATCCGCGCGCGCTCCATCCGACGCTGGAGATGAGAGCCGTTCATGGGCTGTTTCTGGCCGGGCAGATCAATGGCACGACCGGTTACGAAGAGGCGGCCGCCCAGGGGCTCGTTGCGGGATGCAATGCGGCACGGCGGGCCGGGCAACTTGACGGAATCGAGTTTGATCGCAGCCGGTGCTATCTCGGGGTGATGATCGACGATCTGGTTTCGCGCGGCGTCACCGAGCCCTACCGCATGTTTACCTCCCGGTCGGAGTTCCGCCTGTCCTTGCGCGTGGACAATGCCGATGACCGGCTCGGTGCCGTGGCAGACAACACCGGGCTGATTGGCAGCGGGCGTGCCGCCCGCCGGGACGCGAGAGCTGCGGCGATCGCCCGGTTCCGGGCGGATCTTGATTCCCGGTCTTTGACGCCCGACGAAGCAAACCGGCACGGACTGCACCTCAAGCGCGATGGTGTGAGACGGACGGCTTTCGAACTGCTGTCGCACCCGGATATCTCACTTGTGGATCTTGTGCGGATCTGGCCAGAGCTTGGTGCGGCGCCCGGATCGGTAGCCGAGAGAGTGGCGTGTGATGCCATCTACGCCGTCTACCTCGACCGGCAGCAGGCGGATATTGATGTTTATCAGCGCGATCGCGCCATTGCTTTGCCGGACGACCTCGATCTTGATGGCCTGTCGGGCCTGTCCAACGAGTTGCGGGCCAAGCTAAAGAGCGTGCGGCCCGGCAATCTGGCACAGGCCTCCCGGATGGAGGGGATGACGCCGGCGGCGCTGACACTGCTCGCGATCCAGGCGCGGCGGACGCGGCGGGATGCTGCCGGGGCAGTGGTCGTTCCAGACGTACCGGTCACAGCGATCCAGTTGCCGGAGGCCGTGCCGGAATGAAGATGCGGGCCGGGACGGCCGACCATCGCGAGTTGATCCTGCAAGCCAACAATGTTTCACGTGAAACAGCGGGGAAGCTTGACCTGCTGGCAACCGAACTGGTGCGGTGGCAGGCCATCAAGAATCTCGTTGGGCCGACGACCTTGTCTGACATCTGGCGAAGGCACATCGCTGATTCGTTGCAATTGACCGATTGTGCGCCTGATGCTGGCACCTGGCTCGATATCGGATCAGGTGGCGGGTTTCCGGGATTGGTGGTGGCTATCGTGCGCACCGAAAAAGAGCTTGGGACCACCCATCTGGTCGAAAGCAATGGGCGAAAATGCGCCTTTCTTCGCCATATTGTCCGCCTCGCAAGGGCCGACGCCGTTATCCATGAGACGAGGATCGAGGACTTCGTCCCCCAGCTGGCGGAACCGATCCATGTAGTCAGCGCGCGGGCCGTGGCCTCACTGGAACAACTGCTGGCGTGGACCAACGGCCTGTTGAGAAAGGGAACGTTGGGTATCTTTCCGAAAGGACAAGATGTAGACAATGAGCTGCGGATCGCCGCAACATCTTGGGATTTCACGGCTGATCTTCGGCCCAGTCTCACGGATCGGGACGGGCGCATCGTGCTGGTCCGCATGTCACGTTAACAGGTGTCACTCATGCTCGCTGACGAACCGGTTTTGACCTTTTCGAAGCTGTCTGCCGGGCGGACCCGCGTCCTGGCGCTCGCCAACCAGAAAGGCGGCGTCGGAAAGACAACCACTGCCATCAATCTGGGCACAGCCCTTGCCGCCATCGGCGAGCGGGTGCTGATCATTGATCTTGATCCGCAAGGAAATGCCTCGACAGGTCTCGGTGTGGACCGGAAAAGCCGCCGCGCCTCCACCTATGATGTGATGAGCGGTGAAAAGGCGCTCGCTGACATCATTCATGACACGTCAGTGCCCAACATGTGGCTTGCGCCGTCCACACTGGATCTTTTGGGTGTCGAGCTTGAGATCGCAGGCGACAAGGACCGCGTGACGAGGCTCCGGAATTCGATTGCGACGCTGCCGGATGGGGATGATCGATTCGGCTACGTGCTGATCGACTGTCCGCCGTCACTCAACCTGCTTACCATCAACGCGCTGACAGCTTCCGATGCCGTGCTTGTGCCATTGCAGTGCGAGTTCTTCGCGCTGGAAGGTTTGAGCCAGCTGATCAAGACGGTCGATCAGGTCCGGATGGCGCTCAATCCGCGTCTCACCATCCAGGGTGTGGTGATGACGATGTATGATCCGCGCAACAACCTGTCCGGTCAGGTGATGGCCGATGTCCGTGAGTTCATGGGCGAGAAAGTCTATGAGACGGTGATTCCGCGCAATGTCAGGGTGTCCGAAGCGCCGTCCTATGGCAAGCCGGTCTTGCTCTACGATCTCAAGTGCGCGGGATCTCAGGCCTACCTGAGGCTTGCCTCGGAGGTGATCCAGCGCGAACAGCGCTTGCGGGCCAGTTGAGAAACAAGTGCGAAATCCGGTATCGATTCGGGCGCGTGACAATGCAGCACTGGGAGACAGTATGACAGCGGGGGGCCATCATGGCTGATGATGCAGGGCGTTCGCGTCTGGGACGGGGCCTCGCGGCCCTGATCGGCGATGTCGGTGATGAGGTAGGGGCGGTCGAACGCGCCCGCGGGCAGCGCCTTGCTCCCGTCGAGTTCCTGCGGCCAAACGCCCGGAACCCGCGCAAGAGCTTTGATGAAGCCGAGCTGGACGACCTTGCCCAATCGATCCGCCAGCGGGGCATCATCCAGCCGATCCTTGTGCGCAATATGCCAGGGCTTCTCGACGTGTTCGAGATCATCGCGGGCGAACGCCGCTGGCGAGCTGCCCAGCGTGCGGGCCTGCATGAGGTTCCGGTCATCCTTGTCGAGGCCAATGACAAGGATGCGCTTGAAATCGCCATCGTCGAGAACGTGCAGCGTGCCGACCTCAATGCGCTCGAGGAAGCAGCTGGCTATGAGCAGTTGATGGGCGAGTTCGGCTATACGCAACTCGACCTGTCAAAGGTGATCGGCAAGAGCCGCAGCCATGTGGCCAACACGCTCCGGCTGATGAAGCTTCCCGACCCGGTCCGGAAAATCGTGGCCGAGGGACAGTTGTCCGCCGGGCATGCGCGGGCCCTGCTGGCCTTGCCCGACCCCGAAGGCGCGGCCCGGCGTATCATCGCCGAAGGCCTCACCGTTCGTGATGTGGAGCGCATGGCCCATGAGCCGGCAGGCGGCGCGCTCAAGCCGACCGCAGCACGGGCAAAGGCCGAAAAGGACCCCGACACCCGCGCGCTGGAACAGGCACTGGAAGATGTGCTTGGGCTCAAGGTCGACATTGCCCACCGCAGTGACGGCGGAGGCCAGCTCAGCATCCGCTATACGACCCTCGACCAGCTCGACGGCCTTTGCCGGCGTCTCAAGAGCTGACAGACCCACCAGCTGCAGTCATCCGCGCCCACCGGACATGGTGAGGTTCCAAAGCGCGCGTGTCGCCAGCTGCCTTGCGAGCTGGGGATGACGCCGGACGTTCGCCATGGTGCCCTGAAGCGCAACGATAGCCTTGCCCAGCTGATCCGATGACCAGCGGTTCAGGGCGCTTTCGATGTCCTTGCGTCTGGTAAAGGGCACGCCGCGCATGGACGCGCTGGCCTCGGCAGCCGAAGAACGGCCGGCATCGATGCCCTGACGGGCCACGAGCAGCGCCTGGGCGTGCCGAATGACAAAGCCAATCAAGGTGCCGGAATCTTCGCCCGCTGCATTGAGCCGCGTGAAGGCCTGGTCGAGACGCCCGAGCATCCCGCAGAACACCCCGTCCACAACGTCGTCAATTTCCCGCGCCGAGGCATCGCCGACGATGGCATCGACATGATGGCGTTCGATCTTCCCGCCACCGAGGGCATATAGCGCGAGCTTCTCGATCTCGCGCCGTGAAAGCTGACGATCCGCGCCAAGGCGGGACAGCAGCAAGGTCCGTGCATCGCGGTCGATCGACAGGCCGTGATCGGCGAGGACCGGATCGATCAAGGCTTCCAGGCCTCTGCCCTGATCCGCATAGCAAGGCACGGCGAGACCGGTGCGGGCCTTCTCGATCATTGTTCTGAGGCCGTTCGTGCGGCTGAGGTCTCCGCCTTCCAGGATCACGATGGCATCGACCGGGGGTGTCTTGAGCAGAGGTTCCACCGCAGCGCCAAGGGACTTGCCGGTTGCGGAGACACGGATGGCGCGCTGGCCGCCAAACAGGCCGATCGTGCTGGCCTCGTCCATCAGGCGGGCAGGATCGGCCGCAAGGTCTGCGCCATCGATGCGGACCAGCTGGAACGGATCAGAGCTGTCCGTCACGGACTTCTCGGCCAGTGCGGCCGCGCGTTCGCTGACAAGGCCCTGATCAGGCCCAAAAAACAGGACAACGCGCACCGCCTTGTCCAGAGAGGCAAGAGCCCTGTCGGCCTCGTGTGCCTTGACGGCGACCATGCGGGTGCGGGCTACCGCGCCGTAAGCTTGGTGGAAAGCTGCAGGTGGATCTGCTCGGCGAGGTGGCGGGCTACACGCTGCTGGGCGTCACGAGCGGCACGCAAATTGGAGAAACGCTGCGGGGTGCGCTCGTAGGTGGCGAAGCCGGACACCGAACCGTCAACCACAACCTTGCCATCGGCCAGCGAGAGAAGCGTGTAACTGGCCGTGCCCTGAACGCTGGCAGCGTCCGCGCGCTGGAAGGCGCTGTTGACGAGCGTGGTTGTCACGCTCTCGCTGGTGGCAACTTGGAGGCGATAGCGTTTCATGGCCGAGCCATCGCGCCCGTCCAGCAGGAAGACCAGTTCGTTGCGCAAGGTATGGCCGAGACGATCCGGGATCATTGGCACATCGATGGCTGCCAGCGTCGAGCGCACACTGTCGCCTTGCGTCGATGCCGTTGACGGCAGGTAGAGCGGACGGATGCAGCCGGCCAGGGCCAGACCGAGGCCCGCGAGAAGGGCCGCGGCCAGCACGGGCCGGTGCGGAGGGCTGGCAGGGCGATCAACCAACGACATTCACGATCCTCCGCGGCACGATGATGATCTTCCTGATATCGCGCCCTTCGAGGGCCCGAATCACGGTCTCCAGACCCCGCACCGAGGCCTCAATCGTAGCATTGTCGGCGTCGGCCGGGACAGTCACATCCGCGCGCTTCTTGCCATTGACCTGCACCGGCAGCGTCATCGTGTCGTCGACCAGCAAGGCGGCATCGGTCGAAGGCCAGGAAGCCGAAGCGACCATGTCCTCGCAACCCAGCGCCCGCCAGCACTCCTCGCCCAGATGCGGCATCATCGGAGCCACCAGCTGCACGAGGATCTGCCCTGCCTCGCGCAAGGCAAACCGCATATCCGCGTCCGGCTGGTCGGTGGTCATCGCATCGATGGATTTCGAGATCTGGTTGGCCAGCGTGTAGACGTGCGCCACGCAGCGGTTGAAGGCGAGCCGCTCGAGATCGGTCTCGACCGACTGGAGCGACTTGTGCGTCACCCGGCGAAGGCCCAGGGCGGCCTCGTCGAAGACCGTCGGCTTCTCCAGTGGCGGGCCAGCCAGCACGGCAATCTCGTTGACGAGCCGCCAAAGCCGCTGCACGAAGCGCGAGGCGCCCTGCACGCCGTCCTCAGTCCAGATGACGTCCCGGTCAGGCGGTGAATCCGAGAGCACGAACCAGCGCGCCGTGTCGGCGCCGTAAGACGCGATGATCTCGTCCGGATCGACCACGTTCTTCTTGGATTTCGACATCTTCTCGATCGGACCGATCTCGATGGCAGCGCCGGTCTCGACATGGACCGCACTCCGATTCGGACCCGAAATATCGATCCGGACATCGGATGGCAGCACGAATGCGCCAGAGACATCACGATACGTCTCGTGGACCACCATGCCCTGGGTAAACAGGCCCTCGAATGGTTCTTCCACGGTGTTGAGATGCCCCGTCGCCTTCATGGCGCGGGCGAAGAAGCGTGAATACAGCAGATGCAGGATCGCATGCTCGACCCCGCCGATATACTGGTGGACCGGCAGCCAGCCAGACGGGCCATCAACCGCTGAGAGCGTGGTTGGGGCGCTCTCGTTCGCCGGGTCGGTGAAGCGCGCGAAGTACCACGAGGAATCCACGAAGGTGTCCATCGTGTCGGTTTCCCGCCGCGCCGGCTTGCCGCATTGCGGGCAGTCGCAGTGCTTCCAGGTCGGATGATGATCGAGCGGGTTTCCGGGCTTGTCGAAGGACACATCGGACGGCAATTCCACGGGCAGGTTCTGCCTCGGGACGGGAACGGCGCCGCAATCGTCGCAATGAATGACGGGGATCGGGCATCCCCAGTAGCGCTGGCGGGAAATCAGCCAATCGCGTAGCCGGAAGTTGACCTTGCGCTGGGCTACCGGCCTGCCACCGGATATCGCCATTTCAAGACGCTGCGTCACCGCCTCGAAGGCCGCGTCGCTCTTCATGCCATCCAGAAAGCGCGAGTTGATCATCACGCCATCATCAGTGAAGGCCGTGTCGTCTATGGCGAATGTCGCTGCATCGGCATCGGCCGGCATCACCACAGGAATGACCGGAAGAGCATACTTGCGTGCAAAGTCCAGATCGCGCTGGTCTCCCGAAGGGCAGCCGAAGATTGCTCCCGTGCCGTAGTCCATCAGGATGAAGTTGGCGACATAGACTGGCAGCGTCCACCTGGGATCGAGCGGATGGACCGCGCGGACTCCCGTATCGAAACCCAATTTCTCTGCTGTCTCGATCTCAGCTGCCGATGTGCCCATGCGCCGGCACATCTCGCAGAAGTCAGCCAGGGCCGGGTTGCTGGTGGCGGCCGCGCGGGCGAGCGGGTGGTCTGGCGCGACTGCCATAAAGGAAGCCCCGAACAACGTGTCAGGCCGTGTCGTGTAAATCTCGAGTTCCGTGAACCCGTCTGGAGCGGTCTCTGCTGTAAGTGCCCAGCGCAGCATCAGGCCTTCCGAGCGCCCGATCCAGTTGCGCTGCATCAGCTTGACCTTGTCGGGCCAGCGCTCGAGGCCATTGAGCCCGTCCAGCAATTCCTGAGAGAACCGCGTGATCTTGAAAAACCACTGGGTCAGGTCGCGTTGCTCAACCTCTGCCCCCGAGCGCCAGCCCTTGCCGTCGATGACCTGCTCGTTGGCGAGCACGGTCATGTCGACCGGGTCCCAGTTGACCTTGGCTGACTTGCGCTCGACCAGACCGGCTTTCCAGAAATCGAGGAACATGGCCTGCTGGTGGCGGTAGTAGCTGGCATCGCAGGTGGCGATCTCGCGCGACCAGTCCAGCGAAAGGCCCATGCTCTTGAGTTGGCCTTTCATGCTGGCGATGTTGGCATAGGTCCAATCGCGCGGATTGACCTTGTTGTCCCGTGCCGCGTTCTCGGCCGGCAAGCCAAATGCATCCCAGCCCATCGGGTGCAGCACGTTGAAGCCGCGGGCCCGCTTGTAGCGCGCCACCACATCGCCCATCGTATAGTTGCGGACGTGGCCCATGTGGACGCGGCCCGACGGATAAGGGAACATTTCAAGAACATAATACTTCGGTCGCGGGTCATCGTTCCGCGTCCGGTAAAGCTCCTGCTGGTCCCAGGCCTGCCGCCAGCGGGGTTCCACGTCTTTCGGATTGTAGCGCTCGGTCGTCATGTCGCTCGGTCTGGATCCAGGCCGCATCCCGGACAGGCGCGGCGCAAACAAGAATGCCGCGCAAACGCCAGTTGCGTGCACGGTAGGCAAGCGACTAGGACACCATCAGGCGCACTTGGTCAACGAGGTTGCCGCGGGCGCGGCCTGAGATTTTCGGAGCTTGGTGAGCATGGACACAGTCGCACGCCTGAGGGAGGTCGAGAACCTGATCGCGCGCGCAGCCGCCGATTGCGACCGGAGTGCGGCTGATGTGGTTCTGGTTGCGGTCTCGAAGCTGTTCGGACCCGAGGCCATCCGGCCTGTGCTGGAGGCTGGCCATTGCTGTTTCGGCGAGAACTACGTCCAGGAAGCGCTGGCCAAATGGCCGGCCCTGCGCGCGGATCATCCCGACGTGGTGCTGCACATGATCGGGCCGCTGCAATCCAACAAGGCGCGCGACGCTGTGGCGCTGTTCGACGTGATCGAGACGCTCGACCGCGAAAGCCTTGCCAAGGAACTGGCCCGCGAGATCGCCAGACAGGGCCGCTCCCCGCGGCTGCTGGTCCAGATCAACACCGGCGACGAGCCCCAGAAGGGAGGTGTCAGCCCGCGCGATGCCGATGCCTTCATCCGCCAGTGCCGCGAACGCTACGGCCTCGTGGTGGTCGGACTGATGTGCATTCCTCCGGCGGAACAGCCGCCATCGCCGCATTTTGCCTTGCTGGCACAGATCGCGCGGCGCAACGGTTTGCCGATCCTGTCGATGGGCATGAGCGCTGATTTTGCCGCCGCGATCCAGCTCGGGGCGACGCATGTGCGCGTCGGCAGCGCGATTTTCGGGAGCCGGAGCTGAGCCTTCAGCCCATGTTCCGGCTCAGAGCCGCGTGCCGATCCTGATTCGGGCTTTCCTGCCAAGGCGCGGCAGCAGCTTGTGAAAGACAGCGCGCGGGGTGGCAATGCATCCTGCCGTCGGCGTCATTCCAGCGCGCGGCAGATGCCAGAAGATCGCGCTCCCGCGCCCACGCCGGATGGGTTGGTCGTTCCAGCCCAGTTCCACAACGATGTCGTAAAGATGATCGGCACGCCATAGCCGTTCCTCGGCTTCGCCCGGTGGTCGGCGAATCAGCCGGTTGTAGCGCCGGTCGGCCAGATCGTCACACCAGGCATCGTGCGGGCTCATCAGCCGCCAGTTCAGCCTGGTCGGGGGCCGCGGCCCCTTGTCGGGCCGGAAGAAGACGCGCCGCACCGGCAAGGATGCCGAAGGAGTACCGCCGTCACCCTCACGTTTCGAGACGACGATGCCGGAGCGCCCGAGCGCGCACGGAAAGACGCTGGCACCGGCGATGAGGTAGCCGCGCGCTCGATCACCGACAGAGCGCACGACCAGAAGCTGCGACAGACCCCGGATCGATGTTCTGGTGCCGGGCAGATTCATGGCAGGGTGATCCGGAGAGGCTGAAGCATGAGGGTCGACAACCGTCCGATCGAAACACCGGATTGTGAAAAACGCAATCGGCGGCAATGCATGACAGCGGGGCTTCTCGAGAATCCGGTTTCCACTTTCGGGGCGCTTGATCTATCGTTCACCGGCACGTCGTCATACGTGATGCCTGCCTCCGCTTGCAGATGCCTGATCTGCCGGCCTACCCTCCGGTTTTCTCATGTCACAGACATTCAAACTCCTCCTGGTCGATGATGAAGATGTGTTGCGCGAGACTTTGGCCGAGCAACTCGCGCAGTATGAAGAGTTTGGAGTGATTCAGGCGGCCAATGCTGCTGACGCTATCCAGTCCGCCAAGGCGGAGCGAATCGACCTTGCCGTCATGGATGTCGGCTTGCCGGACATGGATGGGCGCGAGGCCGTGAAGCAGATGCGCCGGAATGGCTTCAAGAGCCCGATCATCATGCTGACAGCACAGGGCTCCGATGCCGACACGGTTCTGGGGCTGGAAGCCGGTGCCAACGACTATGTGGTCAAGCCTTTCCGCTTCGCCGTGCTGCTGGCACGGATCCGGGCGCACCTGAGACAGCATCAGGGCAGCGAGGATGCGGTCTTCCAGATCGGCCCCTACACCTTCTACCCCGGCTCGAAGCTGCTGGTCTCGGCCAAGGGCTCGAAACTCAAGCTGACCGAGAAGGAAACGGCGATCCTGCGCTATCTTTACCGTGCCGGGCGCAAGCCTGTCCCGCGCGATGTGTTGCTGCAGGAGGTCTGGGGCTACAATGCGACGGTGACGACCCATACGCTGGAAACCCACATCTATCGCCTGCGCCAGAAGATCGAGCCGGACACCAGCCGCGCCACGATCCTGATGACCGACCCGGGCGGATACCGGCTGGAACCATGATGACAGGGGTTGGACAGCCTGTGGAGGCCGTGAACGTCCCGGCGCTGTTCAGGCGTCCATTCACGGAGTGCCGCCATGGCGCTTGAGCAGGATATCGAGGTGATGTCGGTCCAGCCGATTCTGGGCCTCCTGCCGCGCGAAGCGTTGCGGCTTCTGGCCTTTGCGGCAGAAACACGCTTTCTTCGGACAGGAGACGTGCTGTTCCGCAAGGGCGACGTTGCCGATGGCGGCTATCTGGTCATCACGGGTTCGATCGCGCTTGATCCGCGTGACGATGGCTCGCCGGCAGCTGAAATCGCCACGCCGGGCTTCCTGCTTGGCGAAACGGCGCTGTTTGCGGAAGTTGCTAGACCTGCCACAGCGGTGGCGCGCGACACCACCACCGTGATGAAGATTGCCAGAAGCGTCATGAGCCGCGTCCTTGGTGAGTTTCCGGAGGCTGCCGCGGTGCTGCACCGGGCGCTCTGCCAGCGGGTGATGGCCCTGTCGGACGATCTAGCCCAGGTCCGTCACCAGATCACCGCCGCTGTCGATTGACGTTCCGCCTTTTGTCTCGCCGTCATCGTTCGGCCAGCGACAGGCGCTACAGCGCCAACCGCACCGTGATCGGGGCATGATCGGACGGGCGCTCCCAGCCGCGGGCGTGCTTGTGGATGTCGGCCGAGTGCAGCGCGTCCGCCAGCGAAGGTGACAGCCAGACATGGTCGAGCCGGCGGCCCTTGTCTGCCGCTTCCCAATCGGCTGCGCGATAACTCCACCAGGTGTAGACACGTTCCGGCTCGGGCATCAGCTGCCGGATGGCATCGACCCAGCCATGGTCTGCGCGCAACCTTTCGAGGGTTTGAGTCTCGACCGGCGTGTGGCTGACGACATCAAGCAACTGCTTGTGGCTCCAGACATCGGTCTCATACGGCGCAATGTTGAGATCGCCGACCAGAATCGCCTGCTGACCGGTCGGCTGGAAGGCCCGCGCCCAGGCGTCCATCTCGGCGAGGAAGGCCAGCTTGTGGGCAAACTTGTCGTTGATTGAAGGGTCCGGCTCATCGCCGCCGGCTGGCACATAGAAATTGTGAATGGTGATGCCTGCGGCCTTGCGCGCCTCGCCGGCCAGAGTGACCGACATGTGCCGCGCGTCGGGCTTTCCGCACATCGGCATGGCCTGAGCGTCCGAGAACGGCAGGCGCGACAGGATCGCCACGCCATTGTAGCCCTTGTTGCCGATAATCGCCTGATGCAGGTAGCCCAGCGCCCTGAACTCGGCAGCAGGGAACTTGTCGTCCGGCGTCTTGGTTTCCTGAAGACACAGGACATCCGGCCGCTCCTGCTCGATCAGATCCCTGACGATCGGAAAGCGCAGGCGAACCGAGTTGATGTTCCAGGTTGTGACGGCAAGTTGCATGGCGGCAAGTCCGCTGTGGGATTGAGGTCGCGCATCGGGGGCCAGTTGGTCATGCGCCGAATGGGGATGGGCTGACAAGATACTCGATTCCGGAACCCACCGGAGAATCACGGCGAGACCGGCATTCACGCCATGGTTGTTGCTGCGCCGCATAGTGCCAAAAAGAGAGCGCCCAACCTCGGGGGAAGGCTGGGCGCTTGCGTTGTGACACGCGACCGCAAGGAGGGATGTCCTGCGGGGTGGGGGATGGCCGCCTGATCCGGGGGAATCGGGCAGACATACGTGTTTCCCCTGGTGCAAGCTAGCGCGCCGATCGATCGATTCAAGTGCCTAACACTACTTTGGCAGAAGATTGATTTTTCGATTTCCTTGAGGCGATGGTGACGGGCGGATGTGGACCGCTTGATGATCCTCTCGCGCCTCAGCGTCGGCAGGTGCGCATTCTTTGCCCGGTTGTTGAGGCCCTTGTGCTGGCGATGCTCGACATTCAGGCCCATCCCGGTCCGGGCAGCGCCATCAGAACCGGGCTTGTCGGTGACCATCACGCGCGGCGTGCGGGATCGATTGCGGACGAGCCTGCACAGAGGCGCTTCCAACGCACGGCACCTGATGCCGTCAAGCGTGCAATTTCAATGGGCTGAAAGTGCCTGCGCAGCGCGTTGCCGCTAACGTCACGATATGGTATCCACCATTGGTGTCCACCTTAAGAGGGAGCCATGGCCGCAACCGCAAAACTCTTCATGCACAGCCGCAGCCAGGCGGTCCGTCTGCCCAAGGAGTACCGCTTCGAAGGCAAGGAGGTGCGTATCAGCCGGGACGGGAACAGGGTGATCCTCGAGCCGGTCGAGAAACCACCTTTCGATGTGGCAGCCTGGCGGGCGAAGCTCGTTATGCTTGGTGCAAGGGACTTTTTGCCTGACGGCATTCCTGATGGGCTGGCGGTGCAGCCGGAAGACTTCGGCATTGACCGGTGAGTGATCTTTTTTGCCTCGACACCAACATTGTCGTCTTCGCACTTAACGGTCGCAAGCCTGAAATTGCAGCACGGCTCGATGCAGAGTTGGCGCGCGCAACGCCGATGCTTGTGCCGGCCATCGTTCTTTTCGAGCTCCGCTACGGCTACGCGAAGAGTGCCCAGCGAGTGCTCAACGAGGAGCGGCTCATCGTCTTTCTGCAAGCGGGATTCTCGCAACCGGAGTTCGACGCGAGCGACGCAGCCGAGGCAGGCGAAATCCGCGCGCATCTGGAGCACCTTGGGCAGCCCATCGGCCCATACGACATTTTGATCGCTGCGCAGGCGCGGCGGCGTCACGCCACGCTGGTAACTTTGAACCGCGCAGAGTTCGATCGCATTCCGGGGCTCAGCGTAACGGACTGGTCAGATTGAGGTTGACCGAAAAATTGGCAGCAAGTGATTGCCGAGATCCTCGACGAAGACCGGTTTCAGCAAGTCATCATCAGCTGTCCGCAATCATCGGAATGCTGTCTGCAATGTATCGGAATCTGTGTCCGCGTTGCATACTAACTCTTGTATTCGATTTTCTTGCCGCCCCAGTTTCGTCCAGGCGTGTGCATCATCTTGCTCTCGACCTGGCCACCGTCGACAGTCACGCTCGAGGCGTTCACGTAGGATGCCCGGTCGGATAGCAGGAAGATGCAGGCGTCAGCAATCTCGTGAGGCAGAGCGACGCGGTTCATGGGCACCACAGCCGCACGTCCCCTCGCGATCTCAGGGTCCTGGAACATGGCGTCGGTCATGGGAGTGCGGCACTGCCCTGCCACGACGGCATTGCCGCGAACGCCTCTGCTCCCCCATTCAACGCCGATCAGCTTGGCAAGCATGACCGAACCGGCCTTGGCGATAGAGTAGGCACCGGCCAGCGGATAGGCCTGCACGGCGGCAACGGAGGCAAGTGTCACGATTGACCCGCTACCCCGCTCGAGCATGTGGCGCCCTACAGACTGCGCGCAGAGAAAGTAACCTTTGAGGCCCACGTCCATGAGGCCATCCCAAGCCTCCTCGCTCAGTTCTTCCAACTTGCTCGGCGAAAGTTTGATGGCACCGCAGACGAGACCGTCGATTTTCCCGAACGCTTTCAGGGCTTCGGATGTCATCCGGTCGATGTCGACTTTGCGCCTGGTATCAACCTCAACCACCAATGCGCGTCGACCCGCTTCCTGGACCATTGCTGCGGTCGCATCCGCGCCGAAGCGGTCAATATCCGCCACGACGATATCGGCTCCCTCCCGGGCCGCGCCAACACAGATCGCCCGACCAATGCCGCTCGCACCCCCAGTGACCACGATCACCTTGCCTTCAAGTAGCATCATATCCTCCGCGCCTCTTTTCCCATCACGCGTGCGTGCTCACGCCAAGATACCGGCGCTGGAGATCGTCATCGGATCTCATGGCCGACGATGTGGTCTCAAGGGCCACAAGCCCATTGACCATAACCAAGAGCCGCGCCGACACGGACGTCGCGACCGAAAAATTTTGCTCAACCAAAAGTACTGAAACACCGCTTTTTCCGACCTCAACCAGAACATCGATCACTTTGTCAACGATGACAGGCGCGAGGCCTTCAGTCGGCTCGTCCATGACGATCAAATCGGGATTGAGGAGCAGTGCGCGCCCAATCGCCAGCATCTGCTGCTCGCCGCCGGACAATTCCATGCCCCCATGCCGTCGTCGCTCTGCCAGGCGCGGAAACAGAGAGTAGATTGCTTCGATCGACCAGCGACCTCCTTTGCGTCCGCCTGCGGCAAGGCGCAGATGTTCGTCAACGCCCAGTGACGGAAACACACGGCGCCCTTGGGGGACATAGGCGATGCCGCGCCTTGCAATCTTGTGCGGCTTCAGTCCGGTGATGTCGAAGCCCTTGAACGTGATTTGTCCACCGGTCACGGGTGCAAGGCCGAGAATGGACTGGCACAGAGTGGTCTTGCCCATGCCATTGCGCCCAACGATCGACAGTGGTTCGGTCCCCATTCGCAGATTGATGCCATGAAGGATCTTGCTGCCGCCGAAGGCGACTTTCAGGCCCGTGATCTCGAGCACCGTGTCAACCATGCCGGTGCCCCATGTAGATCTCGTGGACACGCTGGTCGGCCGCGATTGCTGCCGGCAAACCCTCACAGAAGACCCGTCCGTTGTGCATGACGGTGACGAATTCGGCGAAGCCGAGTGCAACGTCCATGTCATGCTCAATGAGGACAATGGTGATTGATCTGGGCAACGAGCGCAGCAGTGCGGTGAGCGTTCCGCGGTCACCGGGCGACAGACCGGCTGCTGGCTCATCCAGCAAGAGAACGTCCGGGGTTCCGGCAAGCGCCATGGCAATTTCCACTTGACGCCGCTCTCCGTGGGAAATCTCGACCGCGCGCCGGCCGAGCAGGGGCGAGACACCGGTGAGTTCAGCCAACCGGAGCACCTCCTGTTCGTCGGCTCCAGCATCGGCGCCGCGCCACAGATGCAGGCGCCCCCCCCTGATGCCGCGTACAGCGACGTAAAAGTTATCCCTCACGGTCAATTGGTCCAGCAGGAGCGGTGTCTGGTAGGTGCGCCTCAGTCCTAGACGCGTGCGCGCTTGGGGCGGCATCTTCGTGATATCGCGGCCGGCCAGAAGAATCCGTCCCGACGTCGGCGGAAAGTCGCCAGTCACCGTGTTGAAAAGGGTGGTTTTTCCAGCGCCATTCGCGCCAATGATTGCCCGGCGCTCTCCATGACGCAGTGTGAGTGTGACGTCTTGGAGAGCGACAAGAGCGCCGAAGCGACGACCGACGCTCGCAAGTGCGAGCGCCGGGACATCATCCGTTTGAGACTTTACGGTGCTTACGGGCATTGGATCGTATCGCGGCCGGGTACGCCCAGCCGCAGGAATTCCTCGCGCGGCATACCCATGGATTGAGTGACATTGGGGAAGGCCTGAACAAAACTGTTGAACAGGCGGCCATCCTGCGCCGCTCGCACCTCGGTCACGAAGATGGTAGCATTGCCTTGGCGGTTCTCGTCCAGGCGAACAGGCCCGGCAGGACCATCGACCACAGTGGAAGCCAGGGCCTGTCGGAACCGGGCCTGATTACCTGACAGATCGCCATTGACGGCGCCGAGAGCCTGGATCATCGCTTGCGTGTTCAGATAGTAACCCAATCCAGCGCTGGCCGGTGCGGGCAGGCCATCTGGAAACATTCTTCGATAGCTTGCAACGAATTGCTGGTAGCGTTCATTCGTCCAGTCGTCTACGACCGGGCTTGCGGACGGTGTCCCGATCATGAATTCCCTCAGTCGTGGGCGGCTGAGGGTCGCAAGGACCGTCTGATCCACCGTATTCGTGCCTGCGATGAGCGGCACGGGAGCTCCGGCCTGGATGTATTGCGTGATGAAATTCGTGGCATCGGCGCCAACGAGCATGACATAGAGCGCATCGATGTTTCGCGGGATCCTTGCAATCAGCGAGCTGAAGTCGGTTGTCCCGAGGGGCGTCCACAGCCGTTCGACGATCCCTCCTCCAGCGCGGCAGAACTCAAGCGAGAAGCCTTTCATCTGCGCCCAACCGAAGCTGTAGTCATTGACGAGCGAGGCTACGCGGCGGAAACGTTTGGTTTGGAAAGCGTATGTGCCAAGACCGGCCTGCCACATTACCCCATCGGCATTGAAGCGGAAGAAGTTCTCGGCAGGGTCCCGGTAAGTGGCCTCAGGCGCCGCTGCAGTTCCGTTGATGAAGGTGACGCCGGGATTTTGCTTGGCGAATTGCACCAATGCCAGTCCTTCTGTGCCGGACACAGGGCCGATGATGATTTGCACGCGGTCCTGTTCGATAAGGCGGCGCGCCGCGTTGATCGCACTGTCGGGCGTCGCGTTGGTTGGTCCGGTGAACAAGGTTATGCGCCGACCAGCCACCGTGTTGTTCGCTTCGGATAAGGCGAGGCGGACACCCCGCATGGCTTCCTGGCCGAGCGAGGTCAAAGGTCCTTCAAGAGTGGCGAGGACCCCAACCCTCAGTTCCTCGGTCGGAGCCTGTGACCAGGCTGGGCTTGCAAGCGTGGCCGCAACCATAGCGGCAAAGAAGACGCGTCTCGACGTCATGGGTGGTTTCCTTCCTTGATTTTCGGCGATTGTTGGCTGGCGTTTGGTGCCGTTTGGCGGGGCTGCCGATCGCCACGCCTGTCGTCCTGCCGTAGCCTGTCAACGAGTCCAACAAGACCACTGGGCATAAAGAGGATGATTGCGAGCAAGATGATGCCGATCATCGTGTTGAAGCGCTCGCGGTCGATGAAGTCGATGGCGAAGTTCTGGATCAAATTGAACAGAAGTGCGCCAACAAACGCGCCGATCGGATGAGTCATGCCACCGAGAATGGCAATCATGAGGATGCTGATGGATGAGCCAACACCGACGGAGCCCGGAGAGACACTCCCGGCATACCAGACCCTCAGCACCCCTCCGATGGCGGCGATAAAGCCGGCAATGCCAAAGGCGACGATGCGATGAACGGCGACATTGTAACCGAGCGACTGCATGCGCCGAGGGTTGTCACGGATACCCTGCAGGGCGAGCCCAAGTGGAGTGCGTGCGGCGGCAACAACGAACCCAAAAAGGGTTACACCGCACAACAGGCAGAGATAATAGAACGGGATTGGGTCTCGCAGGCTGAGACCGAACAATATCGGCGCGCGGATACCATGAAAGCCATTATAGGCATTGAAGAAGCCCATGTTCTGGCGGGCTAGGTAGAAAAAGCCAACGGCAATCGCCAACGTGATCATGATCATGTAGATGCCGAAGCATCGCACCGCGATCATGCCGACAGCGATGCCAAATGCCGTTCCTGCGGCGATGGCAAGAACGATGTTCAAACCCCAGGGTAGTCGAAAACCCAAGGCGGGATCGCTCTGAACCCCGAAATAGGCGACGACGTAGCTTGCAAGTCCGGCCGTGACGAGCTGGGCCATGGAAACCATGCCTCCGTAGCCTGCGAGCCAGACGAGACTGAGCGCGATGATCCCCAGGATCATGGTCTGGGCGCCGATCTGGACAATCCAGAAGGGCGTCGCGAACCACGGGAAAAAAACGAGGGCTACAAGGCAAGCCAGGCCCGTCCATTTGGGCGACAAGGAGCCAGTCATGCCCGTGCTCCAAACAGCCCTTGTGGTCGCATCGCGAGAACGGCGACCATGATCGCAAATGTGTAGACGACCCCGTAAGTCGGTGTATAGGCAAGTCCATATTGTTCAGCCAGACCGACAAGGATCGCCCCAATGGCGGCTCCTCCAACGCTGCCAAGGCCGCCGACGATGACGACGACAAGCGAAGACAGGAGCACCCGTGTGTCTTCGCCCGGTGAGATGGCAAGCGCCGATCCCCCGATAACGCCGGCGACGCCGGCAAGAAACGCTCCAAGAGTGGCAACGGCGATGAAGACGGCCGGCACATTGGTGCCCATAGCCGCCAGCATGTCGCGGTCATCGACGCCGGCGCGGATCATCATGCCGAGGCGTGTCCGGTTGAGCATCAGCCACAACAGGAAGCCCACGCCAACAGCGAACCCCAAGAGGGCCAGACGGAAGATGGGATACCGGCCGACGAGGGGTAAAGTCTGGGAGTCAAAGAGAATATCGGGGATTTCGATTTGGTAGCTCAGCCCGCCCCATCTGGCGATCATGAGATCGGCCGCGATCACCGACACAGCGATCGTTGCCAAGGTCTGGCGAAGTTCCTGCCCAGGCATCCAACTTAGGATGGCCACATGAACAAGCAGGCCGAAAACGGCTCCAGCGATGCCCCCGACGATGATTGCCAGAGGCCAACTGCCGGTTGCTTCCATGACATCGAAGCCAACATAGGCGCCGAAGAGATACACCACGCCGTGCGCCAGGTTCAAAACCCGCATCAGCCCGAAGACGAGCGTAAATCCGCTCGCGACCAGGAAATAGAGCGCCGCCAGTGTCAGCCCATTGAGGGTGACTGTTAGAAAAAAGCGGATGTCAGCTTCCATAGGCTATCCTCGATGAAGCGTCAGTCCCACTTTCGCCCGGGAAAATGATTGAAGATGCTCTTGGTGACGCCGCCATCGACGATGAGGTGAGCACCGGTCACGTAACTGGCCTCATCCGAGAGGAGAAAGAGGATAGCGCCCGTCACATCATGGGTCTGTCCGACCCGTCCGAGCGGCGTGACTGCAGCACGGGCCTGCTTGATCTCCGGATCTTTGAGATAGGCGGTGAGTGGCGTTTCAATATGTCCCGGAGCGACGGAGTTGACCCGAATATTCTTGCGAGCCCACTCGATGGCAAAGTGCTCGCCGAGCATGATCACGGCTGACTTGACAGTGCTGTAGGCTCCGGAAGCACCATAAGGCTGAAAACCAGCCATGGAGGACAGGTTCACGACCGACCCCGGCCGACCCTGCGCCAGAAGCCAGTGTCCAACCGTTTGCGTCATCAAAAAAGTGCCCGTGAGACCGACATCGATGACGGTTTGCCAATTCTCAAGCGGCAGATCAGCCAAGGGTCCAGGGGCCATCTTGATCGCGCTGTTCACGAGGCAATCGACGGCCCCAAATCGTGATACAGCTGCGTCAATGATCGCCTGGCACGACGCTGGATCCCTCACATCCAGGTGTTGAAACATGGCATGGTCGCGACCGAGCCCCGCTGCCGTCTCTTCACCGATTTCCGGATTGATGTCACCGATGACGACGCGACCGCCGCGATGGACGAATTCCTTCGCAGTTGCAGCGCCAATGCCACGCCCCCCACCGCTGACGACGAGAACTTTGCCGTCGAATTGACCCATCGAGCTTACTCCCCCTTGAAGGATATTCGGCTGAGAGTCAGCTCAGCGCGCATCTGACGATTGTTGTCATCTGGCCGATTCAAGGACCATAAATCATGGTTCTGAAAAAGGAAAACGCGTGACCAGCGCTTGTTGGTTGGCACAGTTGAAGCTCTTGTTGGAGTTGTCGCCGGTCCAAGATCGCATGGAAGAGGTGTCCCGTGGACTGGACCGAGGTTGACGCCAACACCCTTGACTGGGACATCGCCCAGACGGCCGAGGGCTATCGGGCTCGGCTTGTTCGGTCGCTTCGCCGCGGGCTCAGGGCGCTGGGTCATGTGGTTGATGCCGATACTCCGCCTCGATTGTCGGGTATTGCCGTTCATCTGGATCTCGACAAAGCCTCGCCGCTCCGCGTTTTGGCAATCCTCGTGGCCGAGGGGCTCGTTGCGCGCGATCCCATTGCGAAGACATACCGCGTCGGGAGCCGCATGATGTCCTGGATCTTCTCGCGCCGCCACGAGCAGCACTTTCTCCACCTTGCCCGGCCCGGCCTCGAAACGCTTGCCTCCCGGACGCGGGAGAGGCCCCACTTGGGACTGCTCACAGGGGATATGGTGACCCTTGTCGACACGGTCGCAGCCGACAGTCCGATCGCAATCAGGCATTGCGCTGGTATAGAAACCGACCTGCACTCGACCTCCGTGGGTCAAGTCCTGCTGGCTGATGCTTCCGAACCAATGCGTGGTCAGCTTCTGGCGACGATCAGACTGGAGCGCCATACAGCCAAAATCATCGTGGATCCACGGCGGCTTGAAGCCGAGTTGTTGGCCGTCCGCGAGCAGGGGTACGCGCTTGATGACGCCGAGTTCAACGACTGGATTTTTTGTGTTGCAGCGCTGGTCTTGGACGCCGCGGGTGGCGCACCTTGCGCCATCGGTGTCTCGACGTTTCGGCCAACGATCATCGACGATCCGAACCGGCGCGCCACGGTGATCGCCAAGGTGCGCGATTGTGCTCGAGCTTTGAGCGGATAGTTGGTTGGGCAAGCCTCCTGGGAATTCGGACCATGGCCTGACAAAAGGTGGGGCAGCACCAGGCGCTCCAGACTTGTCCAGACCCGTGTTCCTTGGCCCGGATCCGGGCCATTTGCTCTTGCCCGCATCAGTCATGAAACGGATCTGAGCCGTCAGGGACGGGTACGTCGAACGCGACGATCGTCATCGAGATCAAGGAATAGTATCCGAGAATACCGACCAGATCGACGACGCCTCTCGTCCCTAAGGTTGTATGGGCTCTCGCAAAAGCTGGATCGCTGATCCTGCGGTTGACCAGCAGCTCGATAACAAAGGTGTAGACGACGGACTCGTCGTGTTTCGAAAACTGCGGAGCTCGGCCTTGCCGAAGCAACTCCACGTCATCCGGATCCAGGCCGGCGGCGATCCCAATCGGGGCGTGGACGTGCCATTCGAAGCCTGCCTTCCAGTGAGAGCCGGTGATCAGAATGGCGAGTTCCGACAGGCGTGGAGGAAGGATCGACCCGAAACGGCAGAATGCACCCAGCGCTTGCGCCCTGTCCGCCAGTTCAGGGCTGTTCAGCCAGACCTTTAACGGTCCTTCCACTTTGCCCCTTGGGCCGGCAACAATCGCGTCATGGACTCGCCTTTGAGCATCATCGAGCTCTTGGAGAGTGATGTCTGCCAGACGGGTCAATTCGATCCTCCCTGGCTTCAGACAATCGGGGCCGACGCGTCGGTCACCAATCGAGCCTTGTTGAGGTCGACATGTGTTGCGTATCGACCAGCATGATAGACGAGCGGCGGCGCGTCCCGGTGCATGACCCGCCGAACGCGGCCCACAAGGATAAGATGGTCCCCACCCTCCAGGATGTCGTGAGTATCGCACTCGAAAGACGCGATTATACCATCGAGCACCGGGCAACCCCTATGGCCCGCCGAGAAAACAACGCCGGAGAACTTATCAGCGCGTGGTGTTGCGAACCGGACGGACAACCAGACTTGATCGGCTGCGAGTACGTTGATCGCAAATGCACCGGAAGCTAAAAAGCCATTCAAAGACGGTGCTTCGCGCCGGATACTCCACAGGACCAGGGGCGGATCGAGCGATAGTGATGAAAAAGAATTGACAGTCAGGCCTTCCAGTCCCCTCTCGTCCGTTGCCGTGGTTACAACGGTGACGCCGGTGACGTAGCGTCCCAGCGCAGTCCGAAAATCCCCGCGGTTGGCGGCCTCTGCTTCCAGGTCGGTCGCAAGCATGGTCATGGTTCGTTGTCAGACCCTGTGGATGTTTTCGGACTTTACGGTGGCGTTTCCGTCCAGGAAAATCATATGATCGCGTCCCGTCGATCAGGAAATCAGATGCCCCATGGCCGGTACCCTTCGCGACATGCGTCTGTTCGTGGCAGCTTACGAGGAGCGCTCGTTTACGGCTGCAGCCAGCCGCGAACATGCGACCCAATCTGGCGTGTCACAGCACATACGGAACCTGGAAGATGCGCTCGGTGTCTCGCTGTTCGCGCGCGAGAAAGGCCATGTTCTGCCGACGCCTGCTGGTGAGTCCTATTACGGCCGTGCTGTGGAGGTCCTGCGGGCGCATGAAGCGGCGACCTCGGCAGCTCGTCTTCATGCCGGCGGCCTTGAGGGGAAGATTGTTGTCGGCCTCATGCCGACACTCACGCGGCTGGCGCTCGCCCCTACGCTGGCCCGTTTTGTTCAGCAGCACCCGAATCTGGTGGTGAGTATTGTCGAGGGCTACAGCGCCTCGCTGACGGCGCAGGCGCTGGCCGGCGAACTCGACTTCGCGATTGTGCCGGCCTTTTCCGGTTCCCCCGGCCTGCGCTCGCGCCTGTTTGTTCGCACCCAAGAGGTTCTCGTCTCATCCCCGGGGGCTCCCTACCTCCACGCGCGTCCGGTCCGATTGCGCGACCTTGATCGGCTCAAACTTGTTGTTCCCAGCCCCGCAAATACCCGTCGCCATCTCATCGAGACCTATGTCGGTTCGAATGGGGTCAAAGTTGAGCGGATGATCGAACTTGATGCCATGCTTGGCACGCTTGACTTCGTGGCGCGCACGGAATGGTCGGCCGTTCTGCCCGCGGTGATGCTGGAGCCAGAAGAAACGCGCTACACTGTGGCCCCGATCGTCGACCCGACCTTCACCCTCGACCTCGTTCAGATCGAACCATCGCGCCGCACCTTGTCATCTGCGGCCGAGGCTTTCCGTACCGTTCTGGCTCAGGAAACCTCTCGTCTTGCCTCGCCGTGGGCTGCTCTCGCGTTGATGGATGCAGTCTGACGGCGCCGACACATCGGCCTTATCTTGCCACGGATGGATCCCATTGTTGACAGGCCTTCGCCCGGAGCTTTGATCAGCTTGCCACTGGCAGCATCAGGAAAGGCGATGGCCTCATGCCGAAACAATGATTTCCAAGTGACGCACAGGCTCGGATAGGGTTAACTGTCACGTGTAGGGGAGTTGTTTGATGAAGCTCGGCTTCTTCACGATGCCAATCCACCCGCTGGGTAAGGACTGGCGCCAATGCCTTGAAGAGGACAAAGCCGCTTTCCAACTGGCGGACGAACTGGGTTTCGTCGAGGGGTACGTCGGCGAGCACTCGACCGATCTGGCGGAAAACATCACGTCCTGTGCCGTATTCATCGCCTGGATCGCACATGCGACAAAACGCATGAAGCTCGGGACCGGCACAGTGAACCTGCCTAACGCGCATCCTGCGCGGATCGCTGCTGAGATCGCGATGCTTGATCATATGCTTGATGGCCGCTTCATCTTCGGCATCTCGCCCGGCGGTCTCTTGTCGGATGCGGAAGTGTTCGGAAACCTGGACAACAATCGCAATGAGATGTTTGTCGAGGCCATCAATCAGGTTCTGGCAATCTGGCAGGGTGAGCCACCCTATGGTCTCGCCGGAAAGTATTGGACAATTTCGACCAAACGTCAGTACGTCCCGGAGATCGGTCAGGGTGTGCTGCCGCGTCCCCTCCAAAGACCCCATCCGCCGATTGTGGTCACCGCTGTGGCCCCCTTTTCGAAAGGCGTCACGGAGGCGGCGTCTCGCGGCTGGGATCCGATCTCGGCTAACTTTCTCATGCCGGCGTGGGTCGCAAGCCATTGGCCGCGGTATGTGGAGGGGTGCAGCGCAGGCGGTCGGCCAGCCAACCCTGCACAATGGCGGGTGGCCAAGAGCGTGTTCGTTGCCGATGATGAGGCGAGTGCGCGAGACTATGCGACCGGTCCGAACAGCCCTTATCGCGGCTATTACAAGTCGCTTTTCACAAAGCTTGTGAAAAATGGACGCATCGGTCTTTTCAAGAAGAACAGCGAGATGCGTGACGATGAGGTGACGCTCGACATGGTCTGCGACGAACTGATCATTTGGGGTACGCCTGATAAGGTGGCTGATCGGCTGCTCGCCTTTCGTGAGCAGGTCGGGCCGTTTGGGACCTTGCTTTATGCTGGGCATGATTGGGCAGATCCAGCCCTTGCCCGCCGCTCCAAGATCCTCATGGCCGAGAAGGTTGCGCCTGCCATAGCGGCCGCAGAGCGTTCTCACGTCGCACCGGCTGCGGAATGAGTACCCGCGTGAAAATTTTCTCGCGTGTCGACGGTCCGGATTCCGCTGCTCCTTGGATCGTGTTGTCGAACTCGCTTGCTGCCGACCATACCATGTGGGACGCACAGATCCCGCTCTTGATCAAACGCTTTCGCGTGCTCCGCTACGACACGCGTGGACACGGCGCCTCGGATGTCCCTCTCGGCCCATATTCCTTTGAGGATCTCATTGGTGATGTGATCGCGCTGATGGACAGTCAAGGTATTGAGCGCGCGAGCTTCATGGGGTTGTCGCTTGGCGGAATGACTGGGGTCGGCCTTGCCATCTCTCATCCTGAAAGGGTGAGCCGCCTGCTGTGCTGCGATGCGCGTGTCGACTCACCTGCGGAGTTCCGTAAGGGCTGGGATGACCGCAGCGCGATTGTCCGCACGAAAGGAATGGCGGGCATCGTCCATGCGACGGTAGAACGCTGGCTTGCATCGCCATTCAGAGCGGCTCATCCCGCGGTCGTGGCTCGGATCATGGAAATGATTCTGAGAACACCGACTGAAGGGTGGCTTGGTTGCGCGAGTGCGATCCGAACCATCGACTATCTTGGGCAATTGCCGAGGCTTGCCGTTGAAACGCTCTATGTCGTAGGAGAGCACGATACGGGCGCGCCACCGGATGTGATGCGTGCGATGGCCGCGGCCACGCCAGGCGCATGTATGAACGTCATACCCAACGCGGCGCATCTGCCGAATATCGATGCGGCGGCTGAGTTCAACGCACTAATCGGCAGGTTCCTTGGCATGGATGACAAGCCTGCCTGAAGCACTCCGCCAGCCGCAAACGCGCGACAGCCGGGGGGGAGCAAAACAAGGCCAGTGCCGACAGCCGATTGATATCTGGATCGGTTCCTCCTCGTTGCCATAAGACATACCTCAAGGTGGACCAGTTCAATGGGGGTGTATCAGGCGTGACGGACTTGGCGAAACCTGAACAGGGCATCCTATGCTGTCTCGTTCTGTGCCAACTCTTTGGCTGACGGCGGGCGCTCGGGCCCGTCCCTTCTTGGTATAAGAACAAAACAAGAATTTTCTCGCTGTCAGGTAGGATGTTATGTCGCCGTATGAGGGAGCAAGGAGGCTCGCCATGCAGCGCGCCGAAAAGATTAGTATCACCATGACCCCGGAGATGATGCAGGTCATCTGCGCCAGCGTGGCCTCGGGCGAGTATGCGTCCACGAGCGAAGCGTTGCGGGACGCGGTGCGGATCTGGCAGCGGGATCGTCAGGAGCACGCCGAGCGCCTGGAGGCGACCCGCCAGGGCGTGGAATCCTCCATTGATGACCGCGCCCGTCGCTTGGCGAGGGCGAGGTCCAGAAGCGCTTACAGGCCCTTCACGCAGACACCGTGAAGGGTCATGGCCGTGAAGGTCTATAAGGTCAGCTAACGAGAGGCTGCCGCTGCCGACATTCTGGGCATCTATCGCAGGGAGTATGAGGTCAGCCTTGATCCTGCGACGGCCGAGCGGTTTGCGGCGCGCCGGTGGTGGCTTGCCAGCGGATCGGCGATGTTACCCTCGTTGGGCGGCCAAGGGACGATCTGTTCCCGGGGCTGCGCACGGTTCCATTCGAGAAGCGGGCGGTGATTGCCTACCTGGTCGAGGCGGAGGCCGTCGTGATCACCAACGTCTTCTATGGTGGGCGCGACCATGAAGCCCTCAATGAACAAGATTGAAGTCAGGCCATTAGGGTAGGTTCATCCTGACCCTGAGTTGCTGGCGCGATCACCAGGTAATCATCAGGCTCGTTCGGGCCGGTCCAGTCGACCATGACCGTAACTGTTGCCTGGGCACTCGCCTGTGCGGGCGTTACGGTCGCACGAGGCAATTCTCCGGTCAGCGGCACGACGATCTCTGCTGGTGCCGTGGCCGTGACGTTCACCGTCACCGTGCCGATCCTGAGGTTGGTTGTTGCCGTCACAACGTATCGGCCTGGCTTCAGTGGCAGGCGGATGGCA
>Ga0164292_10000552_pt1 | contig 29652 bp, 23 predicted proteins | sample GEODES117metaG_FD_111486 | JGI IMG/M metagenome (GOLD analysis project Ga0164292, IMG submission 111486) | Eutrophic lake water microbial communities from Lake Mendota, Wisconsin, USA - GEODES117 metaG | ecosystem: Environmental > Aquatic > Freshwater > Lake | place: USA: Lake Mendota...
GCGAAGTCCACGCGCGTCACGCGAATCTCGCCGACGACGCGATCCACGCGCGCCTTCACGCTGCCGGCGCCGCCGAACTGGTTCGCCCAGCGCTCGATGTTGGCTTCCAACGCACCGCCATCGCCCGCGGGGAACACGCTCACGATCAGCTCCGATTCGCCCGGTACCGCGTACTGCAGCGTGCGGAACTGCGCGCTCGGCTTCACCCATTACCACGCCGCCGGCTTCGGAAACTCGATCGACCCGCACTGCATCCACGCGGGGTCGCTTGTCTCGGTGCTCACGCCCGTCGGCGCGGCAGGTGGCGCTGGAGCACCGGGCGCGGCGGGTGCCGTCGCGACGGCGGAGCCAGGCGCCTTCGCCTGTGCCGCCGCCTGCGGAAACGGCGCGGGCGGCTTGGGTGCCGGAGCCGAGCGTCCACACGAGGCGAGCAGCAGGCCGCTCAACGCCAGCATCGCGATTCCGTTGCGCATCACCCTACGATACCGCTCCCATGCCCCGCCTTCGTGTGCGCGCCGAACGCATCTGGACCGCCGATGCGAACACCTCCACCGCGCGCAGCCTCGTGATCCACGATCGCCGCATCGAGCAGCTCGACGGCGGCGCCTTCGACCGCGAACTTGACGGCGGCCCCTGGGTCGGCCCCGCCTTCATCGACGCGCACCTGCACCTCACGCTCGGCGGACTCTCGCTGGGCGAGACCGACCTGACCGGCGTGACGTCGCGCGAACGCTTCATCGAAGCGATGGCGGCTGCGCACGCGCGCCTGCCACCGGGCCGCTGGCTCAAGGCCAACGGCTGGGACCAGTCCCGCTGGGGCGGCGAACTTCCGGATGCCGGCTGGCTCTCCGCCTGCGGCGACCGGCCGGCGATCGCCTGGCGCATGGACCAGCACGCCTGCGTGGTGAACGAGCCCGCCCTTCGCGCGATCGCCGCACGCTTCGATCTCTCGACCGATCCCGCTGGCGGCCGTGTGCAGCGCGACTCGCACGGCCGCCCCACCGGCCTCTTCCTGGAGCAGGCCGCCTGGAAGCGGGCCAAGGCCTGCGTGCCCGAGCCCAGCATCCAGGAACGCCGCGAGGGCCTTCGGGCCGCCGCCGCGCACCTGGCCCGACACGGCATCGCGACCGTGGGCAGCATGGAGTATGCGCGTGATCTGGTCGAGGCGATCGACCCGCTGCGCCGCGAACTGCCGATGCGCATCCAGGCCACGCTGCTCGATCGCGATTGGCCGCTCGACTGGAGCCTGTCCAACTGCATCCAGCGCGACGACATGCTGGGCATCATCGGCTGGAAGACATTCGTGGACGGCACGCTTGGCAGCCGCACCGCGCGCATGCTGGAGCCGTACGCCGATGCGCCGGACAACAGCGGCCTCTTCATGGAGCTCACCGAGCGCGGGCAGCTCGCCGAGTGGATGCGCGAAGGCCTTCGCCGCGACTTCAGCATGAGCCTGCACGCCATCGGCGACGCCGCCGCGCGCGCGGCACTCGACGCGGCCGACGCAGCCGAGCGCCGCGGATCACCCGCGCGCGAAGCCCTGCGCATCGAGCACGCGCAGACCCTGCACCCCGCCGACCTGCCCCGCATGAAGGGTCGCTGGGCCAGCATGCAGCCACTGCACAAGGCGCACGACGCGCCCGGCGCCGAAACCGCGCTGGGCGCGGCCCGCATGGACCGATTCTTCGCCTTCCGCGCCCTGCGCGAGGCCGGCGCGAACCTCGCCTTCGGCAGCGACTGGCCGATCGTCGCCCCCGATGCGATCGCCGGCCTGCGCGCCGCGATCACCGGGCTCGACATCCACGGCGACGTGTGCAGGCCGGAGGACAACCTGGATCCCGAATCGGCGCTGCGCGCCTACACGATCGATGCCGCGCGCTGCCTGCGCTGCAACGGTCGCACGGGCCGCATCGCACCGGGACTCGGCGCCGACCTGGTCTCGCTGGACCGTGATCCCTTCCGCTGCAACTGGGTCACCGATCCGCCGCGCGTGCGCTGGTGCATGGTGGGCGGCCAGGTCGTCCACGCAACCTGAACGCCGCGCACCTATCCTGCGCGCATGGCAAGCGGCTGGTGGATGCATGACCTGTGGGAGCGCAGCCCCGTGCTGCTGGCAAGCTGGGTCTTCTGGGTCCTGCTCAGCGTGATGCTGCATGAGCTCGCGCATGGCTGGTCCGCGATCTGGCAAGGCGATGACACCCCGCGCGTGACGGGTCACATGAACCTGAACCCGATGGTGCACATGGGCCCGACGGCGCTGCTGTTCTTCGTGCTCGTCGGATTCACGTGGGGACAGATGCCCGTCGCACCGTGGCGCTTCCGCATGGGCCGCATGGGTGACGTGCTGGTGAGCGCCGCCGGACCCGGGATGAACCTGGTGCTGGCGTTGCTCGCGCTCACCACGCTCGGCGTGTGGTTCGTGAAGGGTCCCGCCGGCACACCCATCTATGACAACGTGCAGGTGTTCCTGACCACCGGTGGCTGGCTGAACCTCTTCCTCGCCTGCTTCAACCTGATGCCCTTCCCGCCGCTCGACGGCAGCAAGGTTGCTGCAGGTCTGCTGCCGCCCGTCCGCCCCCTCATCGAGAGCCCCGAGGCACAGCAATATGGCTGGATCGCCATCTTCGCGTGCGGCATGCTGGGGCTCTTCGCCCCGATCGAGCGCTTCTGCAAGGTGTTCGGCACCGAATGGGCCCTCCGCGTGGCCACTTGGGTGGGCTGAAAGCGTGGCCTGAAAACCCGTGTTTCCAAGGGCTTGGAAGGCCCCGCGGCTTTCGCTACACTCGTCGATTCGCACCTGCCCGTTCGAAGGTGTCCGGCACGGCGCGGCTGAAAGGCCCGCCCCACCGGCACCCGGGACTGGCGAGCCGTTCGAGTGAACGGCGCGTCCCGAGGCGGCGGCTGACGAGGTACCCCAATGGTTGTCCTGCGTTTCAAGCGTTTCGGTCGAATCCACCGGCCGTTCTTCCGTCTTTGCGCCACGGACCAGCGCGCCCCGCGCGATGGCGCCGTCATCGAGGAGCTTGGCTGGTACGACCCGGGTGCGCCCGAAGGCAAGCAGTGGAAGTTCGACATGGATCGCGTGCAGCACTGGTTCAGCAAGGGCGCGCAGCCCAGCCTGACCGTGGCCAACCTGGTCAAGAAGGCTGGCGGCACCATTCCCGCCGCCGCCGTCAAGGCCCTGGCCGTGCGCAGCAAGGTCAGCCGTCATCCGAAGCCGGCTCCGGCCGCCGCCGAGGAGAAGAAGGAGGGCTGATCCCCTTCTTCGGAGGCCGCGCGCATGCGCATCGACCTCCTCACGATCTTCCCGGACATGATGACGGCCCCTCTGGCCGCCAGCATTCCCGGGCGGGCCGCAGCCGCGGGTGCCGTGCAGTACTTCGTGCACGACATCCGGAAGTGGGCCACGGGTCCCCACCACAAGGTGGACGACCGGCCCTTCGGCGGCGGACCCGGCATGGTCTTCATGTGTGACCCCCTCGTCGACGCGGTCGAGGCGGTCGAGAAGATGGACAACCGGGCAGCCTGCCGCGTGCTGCTCACCCCGCAGGGGGAACCCCTGCGACAGGCCCGCGTGGAATGGCTTGCGAAGCAGGAGCGACTGCTCCTCATCGCCGGCCACTACGAGGGCATCGACGAGCGCGCGATCGAGGAACTTCGCCCGCTCGAGATCAGCGTCGGAGACTTCACCGTTTCGGGTGGAGAGCTTCCCGCGCTGCTGCTCTCGGATGCCGTGGTCCGGCTCCTTCCAGGAGTCCTTGGCCACGACCGCTCGGCCGCGGAGGACTCCTTCAGCCGCCGCGACGAGCAAGGCAATCCCCTGCTGGATTGCCCTCACTTCACCCGCCCGCGCTCGTGGCGCGGTCGGAGCGTTCCCGAGGTGCTGCTCTCGGGCGACCATGCCGCGATCGAGGCATGGCGACGCGAGCAGACGATCCACCGCACGCGCGTGCGTCGGCCGGATCTGATGGAACGGTCACCCCTGGGCACCGAAGGGCCCAAGTGACCAGCGCCCACGCGGCGTCTTCGGAAGGATCCGAAGGCTGCAACGGGACATTCAGGATCCAACAGCGGATCCAGGACTGAGAGACCGAACATGAACCGCCAGCTGACCATCGAACAGACCGTCTCCAAGCAGCTCAAGGACGCGAAGAGCTTCCCCCCCTTCAAGGTGGGTGACACCATCGACGTCCACTACAAGATCATCGAAGGCGACAAGGAGCGCATCCAGGTCTTCCAGGGCGTGCTCATCGCCCAGAAGGGCCGTGGCGTGAACGCCACCATCACCGTGCGCCGCATCGTGGCCAACGAGGGCGTGGAGCGCATCTTCCCACTGCACTCGCCGCGCCTCTCGAAGATCGACGTGGTGCGTCGCGCCGACGCCCGCCGCGCCAAGCTCTACTACCTGCGCGAGCGCACCGGCAAGAGCCGTCGCCTGCGCGACCAGCGTCGCGGCCTGAAGGGCCTCGAGGCCGCGCTCGCCGCCACCGACACCGTCGGCGCGCAGGCCGAGGGCGGCGCCGAGACCGCGCCGAAGGGCGAGGGCAAGAAGAAGGCCAAGAAGGACTGACCGCACGGGGCCCGGCGCGACCCGCCGGGCCCCTGCCTTCTTCCCGCGCCCCGCGCCATGCTGGTGCGACTCAGCAAGACATTCGGATTCGAGGCAGCCCACTGGCTGCCTTGTTTTCCACCCGAGCACAAGTGCCGACGCATGCACGGCCACAGCTTCCGCGTGGAGGTGGTGGTCGAGGGGCCGCTCGATCCGGCCAAGGGCTACCTGATCGACTTCGGCGACCTGAAGGCCGCCACGCATCCGATCGAGCAGGCGCTCGACCATCGCTGCCTGAACGAGATCCCGGGGCTCGAGAACCCCACCAGCGAGATGCTGGCGAAGTGGATCTGGGATCGGCTGAAGCCCGCCATGCCGCTGCTCTCCGAGGTGATCGTGCAGGAGACCTGCACGAGCCGCTGCGCCTACCGCGGCTGAGCGTCACTTCGGGTCGGGCTTCAGCGCACGCACGTACAGGTTCGCGAACTCGATCGGGGCGCCGTGATGCTGCAGGCCGATCGGGCCACGGCGCGGCACGCCCGGCAGCTGCGCGTTCTCGATCACGGTCTTCCCGTTCAGGTTCACGGTGAGCCGGTCACCCTGCATGCGGATGCGGAACCGGTTCCACTGCCCGGGCGGCGCGTCGGCCTTCTCGGTGGGCGTGACGGCCGCTCGCACCGCGGCCGGCTGGCTGATGTCGTTGCGATAGCCGTAGACCTCGCCGCTTCCCACGGGCCAGCACCAGATGTTCACCTGGCTCTTGTCGTTGCCGCGCAGCAGGATCCCGCTGTCGCCGAAGTCGTCGATCTCGACCGTGAGCGGCTTGCCGTCGGGGCCTGCCGGCGTCGTGCCGTCGGGTCGGATCACGGGCACCTTCGCCTTCGTGGCGGCGCCGGTCCACCGCCAGTCGCAGATCAGCTCGAAATCGGCGTATTCGATGTCCGTCCAGAGCGAATCGCCGCGGCCGTCGTAGGTCAGTCGCCAGTCGGCCGGCTTCCAGTGGCCATAGTGGCCGTCCGTCTCGTGCCAGCCGTCCAGCGTGCCGTCGAAGATCGGCCGGAACCCCTCGTCGGCCGCGCACTGCTGGTCGGCGGGCAGCGGCTTGCCGTCATCGGGCAGTCGGGTGATCGAGAGGTTCCGGAAGCGGATCGGGGAGCCCTCGCTCTCGAGGCAGATGAAGCCCTCGCGCGGGCTCATGTCGCGGCCGCCACTCACCTCGACGCCATTCACCTCGAGTTTCATGGCGCCGTCCTTCGCCGTCACCTTGTAGTGGTTCCACTGGCCCGCGGGCTTCGTGCGCCGCTCGCTCGGCAGGCAGCGCGCCCAGCCCGCGGGATGCGGGCGGTCCGGCACCATCGTGGCGCCATGGATCGAGAAGATGTCGCCGTGCCCGGTGTAGAGCAGTCGGCCTTCCTTGTCCTTCACGTCGTCGGTCAGCATCACCTGCACCTCGATGCTTCGCGTGAAAGGCTGCCCGCGCGCCGGCAGCGGATCGCTCCAGATGAACAGACCGGCGTTGCCGCCGGGAACCTCGTGCATCCACTCCATCTCCATCACGAAGTTCCGGTAGCGCTCCGCGGTGCGCAGCACGCCCGTGGGCCTGCCGCTGCAGCGGATCTCGCCGTCCTTCACCGTGAACGTGGTCGGTGCGCAGTTCACCGCCACCCAGCCCGAGAGGTCCTTGCCGTTGAAGAGCGGCTCGGCGCGCGGCGCCTGCGGCGCGAGCGCCAGCGATCCGAGCGAGGCGAGCAGGACCAGACCGGACGCGTACGCACGATGCATGGCGAAATGCTATCGCGCGTGCGTACCCTGCCGACATGAACCTGCATGTCCTGCACGACGCGCGCACCCTGGCTCGCCTGACGGGCGCCACGCAGCCCGCCTGCGACGCGCTGGCCTGCAGGCTCGGACAGCCCGACCAGGTGGCCGCCGCTTGGGTGGAGGGCAACCCGCTGGCGCCCGGGTGGATCGCCGCGGCCGACGGACCTGGTCCGCGCCTGATGTGCTGGAGCGGTTCGCTGGCCGAGGATCTGCACGCACAGCACCCGCACAACTGGATGCGCCCCGGCCGAGCCGCGCTCGACGCGCTGATCGCGCAGTCCGCGCCCGCGCTGGAGGCGCAGGGCCGCGCGCTCTGCCTTCGGCCGCATCTGCGCCATGTGCTCAGCGACGCGCAGGGATGCCTGCGGTTCCTCACGGATCACGCGGCATGCCCGTGCAGATCGCGCTGAGCCCCGCCGACATGATCGGCGCCGACATGCTGCGCGACCTGCCGGAGCATCTGGAGCGGCTGTTCGCCGCGCTGGGGCCGCGCGCGGCGGTGGTGCTTCTGGAGGACATCGGCCCGATGACCGAGGACGATCCCCCCCGGCCCTGCCCGCTGGGCCAGGGCGCCCTCCCCCGCGACCTCGTTCGACGACTGCTGGACGAGCATGTCCCCGCGACAACCCCCGTGATCGTGGGCCACCGCGATCTGGCCGCACAGCGCGCGTGGCTTGGTGCGCAGGACTGAGAACCTGAACCCGACGGCAACAATTGCGGGTTCCAATTGCTCCGGGCCCGACCGGGGGTAGACTTCCGAGAACCCCTGCGGAGGATCCGCGGGTTCAGGAGGTTCGTCAGGATGACCGCGCTGGCGTCGGGTCTCGACGCTCGAGTCCTCGTGCTCAATCGCCTCTACGGCGCGATCCGCGTCGTCGACGCGCGCCGGGCCTTCACGCTGCTGTGCAAGCAGGTGGCGGAGATCGTCTCGGTCGAGAACGGGACCTACGTGAACTACTCGCTGCAGAGCTGGGCCGAGGCGGCCGAGTTCCAGCGGGAATTCGAGCACGAGCAGCACGACTGGATCCGCACGCCCAGCCTGGTGATCGCGGTGCCGAAGATCATCCGGCTGCTTGGCTACGACCGCTTCCCGAAGGAGCAGGTGAAGCTGAACCGCCGCAACATCTACGCGCGCGACGGCAATCGTTGCCAGTACTGCGGCAAGCACTTCGCCACCAAGGAACTCACGCTGGACCACGTGGTGCCGCGCGTGCAGGGCGGCCTGAACACCTGGGACAACCTCGTGTGCGCCTGCGTGAAGTGCAACGCGCGCAAGGGTGGCCGCACGCCCAGCGAAGCCGGCATCAAGCTGATCCGGCCTGCGGTCCGCCCCAAGCGCAACCCCGCGATCGCGGTGCGCCTGGGCAGCCCGAAGTACCAGAGCTGGAAGGCCTTCCTGGACGAGGCCTACTGGACGATCGACCTCAGCGAGGGTTGAGGGGACCGTTCACGGCCACGGGGTCGGTCCGAAGTTCATCATCAGCATCGCGATGTCTCCGAAGTCGATCAGTCCGTTGTGGTCCAGATCGCCGAAGGGAAGATCGCGTTCCCCGAAGTAGAGCAGGATGATGACGAGATCGCCGTAGTCGATCTCGTTGTTCATGTCGAGGTCACCGGAGGCGAGCTCGCAATCATCCAGGCGTCCGTCGGCATCCTCGTCTGCCGCACCGGCGGAAATGTCGCAGGCATCGATTCGGTCGTTGCGATTGCAGTCGAGTGCCAGACCATCGCGGATCTCCGGCTGGTCCAGCAGGCCATTGGCGTTGCAGTCAAGGCTTGGATCGCGCTGGATCTCCAGCGTGTCAATGACGCCATTGACATTGCGGTCTAGTGATGGATCCGACAACAGATCGCAGGCATCGGGTCGGCCATTCCCGTTCACGTCTCCGGGCCAGGAGATCGCGAGGCTGTGGGAACCCAGCGTCCTTCCAAGCGTCAGGAATCGTCCAAACGGGATGATCAACTGCCCAGACTCCGGTGCCGTCGGCGTGCTCGTGCGACCGGCACCCCAACCGACGATGGATCCATCCTGCATCAGCGCGAGGCCGTGCTGGCCCCCTGCGACGATCTTCTCGACTCCGGACAGTCCGGAAGGCGGCGCGCTCTGCCCGTAGGCATTGCTTCCCCAGCACGCGACTCGCCCACCCTCGAGCAGTGCGGCACTGAATTCGCCACCCGCCGCAGGCTGTCGCACGCCCCCAAGTCTCGCCGGCGGCCTGCACTGTCCCTCCGAGTCCAGGCCCCAGCAAGTCAGGGAGCCATCCGGATGCTGGACAAGCGTGTGGTAACCACCGCAGGCGAAGTCGGAGACCACACCAAGACTCGCGGGCACGTCGCAGGTTCCGACACCATTCCAGCCCCAGATCCTCAAGCGCCCATCCACCTGAAGCGCCGCCGTGGTGTAGAACCCGGCGTCGATGCGAACAGCGGGAACCAATCCCGCCGGAGCCTGACACTGCCCATAGGAGTCGAGTCCCCACATCGTCATGGCACCTTCGCGGCTCAGCGCCGCGCTGTGGTAGCCGCCGCCGACAACTTGCACGACTTCAGAAAGTCCCGCGGGAATGTTGCACTGTCCTGAGCCATTCTGGCCCCACGCCTTGACAGTGCCATCAGGGAGCAGAGCCAGCGAATGCCAGTCCCCGCCCGCAAGCGTGCGCGCTCCCAGAGCGTCGTTTGGAACCGTGGCCTGGCCGTAGGCATCGAAGCCCCATGCGATCACCTTCGCAACGGAGCCCGTCGCGACGGTGCACGTGTCCAGCACGCCGTTGGAATCACAATCCCGCGCGGGATCGTCGGCGATCTCGAATGAATCAATCCGCGCGTTGGAGTCGCAATCCAGCGCGGGGTTCCTTGCGATGTCCTCGATGTCGAGCAGACCGTTTCGATCCCGATCTTGGGAGGGATCGTCGCGGATGTCGCACCCGTCTGGACGCCCGTTCCTGTTGAAATCGGACGCACTCGCGGCCTTGATCTGGCACCAGTCGAGGGTGCCGTCCGAGTCGCAATCGATCGCCGGAGAGTCCTGGATCTCGAGGGAATCGATCCGCATGTTGGAGTCGCAGTCGAGCGCCGGGTTGGAGCGGATGTCAACGGAGTCGGGGATCCCGTTGCCGTTGCGGTCGAGCGACGCGTTGCTGCGCACATCGCACGAATCGAGGACGCCATTGCCGTCCGAATCAAGGGAGGGATTCGCGAGGATCTCGTCCATGTCTGGAATGGCATTCGCGTTGCAATCGCCTGCCGCGGTCATGCCCCGATACCGCAGCCTGACCGTCATGAAGCCCTCCGGACATTCCGATCCGGTCACGTTCGGGCTCGGAATGAGCTGCACCTCGTACCGCCTGTCGTTCGCCGCGATCGAGGCATTGAATGCCGCAGGCTGCGTGACCAGATCCAGCTGATTCTCGCCACCCGCGCAGCCGACGCCGCCGAGCTCGAATGCGCGCTGCGCGAGCGTCTGTTCGTTGCCGCGCACCAGCAGCCACTCGTTGGTGGCGTCGAAGTCGCCCCGGGCCGTCACCTGCGTGCGGACCTCCGATGCGGCTGCGGGAAGATCCGGGAAGGTGCAAGTCACGGGGGTGTTGGCTTGGGGCACACCGAGATTCGGAACCTGGGTATCGATCGACTCCACACCCTGACAAGCGTCCGGCACACGGTTGCCATCGAGATCCGCCTGCGCGCCCGAGATGACATCCGCGAGGTCATAGGAACCGTTCGCGTCGCAATCCCAGGCCTGCAGGGCGACGATCTGGTTGTAGCCCGCTGCCAGCGCATGGAAGCCGCGTCGACCCACCGGAGCGTCTGCAGACGCTGATCGCAGGCTCGTGCCGGTCGAGGTGCTGTAGGCGCCCCATGCCACAACCGATCCATCCGAACGCAAGGCTGCCGACAACTGGTATCCAGCCGCAACCTCTACCGCTCCGACGAGAACCTGACCGTTCCACCGCACCGGACCACCCAGTTCCGAGGAGGTGAGGGCCTTCCCTGCCGCATCCGTGCCAAGACAGGTCCCGTACATGTTGGATCCCCAGGCCACCACCGTTCCATCCTGAAGTGCCGCGAGACTGTGCAATCCGCCGCCTGCGACGCTCGTGGCTCCGACAAGATCTCGACCCCGCCACCGAACCGGACGACCGTCGCCTGATGAGGACTTGATCGTGTACCCACGCCCATCGGTGCCCGCACATTGCCCCGCGGCGTTGGACCCCCAGCACAGAATGGAGCCATCGGCGCGAAGGGCCAGCGCATGCGAGGTGCCGGCTGCGATCCGCCGCACGGCATACAACCCCTCAGGGACCGAGCATTGCCCGGCGCTGTTGTCACCCCAACACCGCACACCCCCACCGTCGAGCAGCGCCATCGAGAATGACCGACCGGCCGCAACAGCCACGCCCGGCCCGAGATCAGCGGGGACGTCACAGCAGCCACTTACGTTGGATCCCCACGCCGACACCAGCCCCGATTCTCGCAGCGCCATCGAATGGCTCGATCCAGCCGCGATGGCCGTCACGCCCCGGAGGACTTCTCCGCCGATCTCGACCGGAATCTGATCCACCGCATCGACGATCGGGGTCCCGTCCGCGCGAGTTCCCCGACAGCGACCATTCGCGTTGCTGCCCCAGCACATCACGGTTCCGTCAGCAAGAAGCGCCATCGCGTGGGAGTCGCCGGCGGCAACCTCGACCGCTGCACCCAAGGGGATCGGAACGCCACGGTATGCCGAGTCCGCGGAGGCGTTCGAGGTGCTGGTCGGAGTCTTGGCCCAGACGACGACTTCCCCATTGGCCTTCACTGCCGCCGTGAACTTGTCGCCCGCTGCGATGGTCACGACTCCGGCCAATCCCGGCGGTGGCGTGAACACGGGGTCGCCCCGACCGCCCCAGACCACCACCGTGCCATCGCTCTTCAGCGCCACCGTATGCAGGTTACTCGCCACCACCCTGATCACGCCGGAGAGGCCCGGTGGCACGATTGACTGGCCGTAATTCTCCGTTCCTGTCTCCGACCTTCCGGCGCCCCAGCAGACCACCGTCCCATCAGATCGAACCGCGGCAGTGTGGAAGACGCCGGCCGACACTTCCACGGCATCCAGCAGGCCCGCGGGCACAAGACTCTGACCGAATGATTCTCCGGTTCCGGTGTCCTGCAGCCCCGCGCCCCAGCAAACGACACTTCCTGTTCCAAGGATCGCCGCGGAATGGTGGTACCCCGCCGAGAATCGCGCGACTCCCGTAAGCGGTGTGCCGAGGATCTGAACGGTTCCCGCGCTGGGCACGGAGGCGGTGATGGCACTTCCCTGAGCGTCCGTGCCGAGAACCTGACCCGACCAGTTCAACCCCCAGGCCCGAATCGTGCCATCCGCGAGAAGCGCCGCGCTGTATTGGCCCCCAGCGGAGATTGCCTGCACACCCTGCAGCGTCACGCCGAGAAATACAGTCGGTGCCGCGCCAGTTGACGTGCCGCCGCCCACCACGGAGCCCGAGCCATTCAGGCCGCCCGCAGCCCCCCAGTAATTCTCGCCCCACCCGATCACGGTGCCGTCCTCGCGCAAGGCGAGCGAATGCCAGCCACCCGCCGCAACCTGACGAACCGAAACCAGATTCGTGGGCACGCTGCTCTGCCCCAAGTGATAGACGTCGGCCCCCGACACGAGCGCTCCGCCGCCCCAACTTGCGACCGTTCCATCGACGCGCCGGACGATCGAGTGGTAGTACCCACAACTGAGCTCGACGGCACCGCGCTGATCCGACTGATTCAGCCGCAACAGGCGATTGCTCTGGGTGCTCGAGTTGAATTGGTAACCCCACATCGAGACATCCTGTCCCGACTGCGCGTGAACCGCGATGCCCATGAGGAGCGGGATCCCACTGGCCAGAACCCGCAGTGACATCTTGGTCGATTCAGTCATGGGATCTCTCCAAAAGACTCGAAATCTGGGCGATCGATCAACGCGTCGCGAAAGGTAATCGATCCGTCCGAAAACCCGAACGTTCCCTGCTGAAATTTGTGACTGTTCTCCATCTCATCCTTGAGCGACGCCCGATCCCGGTCGATTCCACGAGGTGCAGACCGCCCCCGGGTAGCCTTCCATGCATTCCGCCACGCAAACCATGGACACCGACCCTTCCGATTCGACGCAGGGAAGCGACCGCGCGCCGCCCGCGCGCGCGGACGTCGACGGCCGGCTTTCCGAGGGCTCGACGCTCGGCAACTACACGATCAAGCGGATCATCGGCAGCGGCGGCATGGGCCGCGTCTACGAGGCGCGCCAGGAGAATCCCCGCCGAACCGTCGCCATCAAGGTGATGTCCCGCGGCATGACGAGTGCCTCGGCGCTGCGTCGCTTCGAGTTCGAGGCGCAGGTGCTCGGTCGCCTTCGCCATCCAGGCATCGCGCAGATCCTGGAGGCCGGCCGACTGCAGGACGGCACCACGCCATGGTTCGCGATGGAGTACATCGCCAACGCCAAGCCGATCACCGAGTACGCGCGCGACGCGCGGCTCTCCACCCGGGACCGACTGCGACTGTTCCGACAGGCCTGCGAGGCGGTTGCGCACGGGCATCAGCGCGGCGTCATCCATCGCGACCTCAAGCCCAGCAACATCCTGGTGGACGGCGCCGGGCACGTGAAGGTGATCGACTTCGGCGTGGCGCGCACCACGGACAGCGACATGGCGGTGACCACGCTGCAGACCAGCGTGGGACAGCTCGTGGGCACGGTGCAGTACATGAGCCCCGAGCAGTTCGACGCGGATCCACACGACATCGACATCCGCAGCGACGTGTACGCGCTCGGCGTGGTGCTGTACGAACTGCTGACCGATCGATACCCCTACGAACTGGGCCGCAAGGCCATCCACGAGGCCGCGCGCATCGTGCGCGAGGAGGATCCCCCGCGCCCATCGACCGTTCGCGCCGCCCTCCGGGGCGACCTCGAGGTGATCGTGGGCACCGCGATGGCGAAGGACCGCACGCGCCGCTACGGGAGCGCAAGCGAACTCTCGCAGGATCTTGGCCGCTGGCTCGAGGGCGAGGCGATCGCCGCGCGCGCGCCGGGCGTGATCGAGACGATTCGCCGGTTCGCGCGTCGCCACCGTGCGGCCGCGGCGGCGATCGCGACCGCGTTCGTGCTGCTGACCGGATCGCTGGCGGTGATGATCAACCTGCTGCAGCACGCGCAGCGGCAGAACGTGGAACTGCAGACACAGACCACCCGAAGCGAGGCGAACCTGGCGGAGGCCCTCGACCAGCAGAAACTGGCCCGCGAGGCGCTCGGCGAACGCGACGCAGCACTGGCCAGCAAGGGACCCGCGCTCTACGCCGGCGCGATGCGCGCGGGCTTCGAGGCGCTGCGCGCGGGCGACACCTTCGATCTTCGCCGTGCGCTCGAGGACGCGCGCGCGGCCGACCTCGCCGGATCCGAACGGCGCTTCGAGATGCGGCTGCTCGAGGCCAGCGCCCACACCGAATTCCTGGCGGCGCAGGCGACCCCCGACACGCTGGACGGCGTCGCCCTCTCCCCGGATGCGCGCATGGCCGCGATCGGCGGCCGGGACGGAACGACGCAACTGTGGGACACCGCCTCGGGCAAGCGCATCGCGACCTGGCAGGCGCACAAGGGCGCGGTGCACGCGGTCGCGTTCAGTCCCGACGGCAGGACGCTCGCCACGGCCTCCGATGACACGACGATCGCGCTCTGGAACGCGCTCGGACAGGAAGCCGTTCGGATTGCGGCGTTGCGCGGACACACCGGTCCGGTGCGCGCGCTCGCGTTCAGTCCGGATGGCCGTCAGATCGCCTCCGGCGGCGTGGATCGCTCCATCCGCATCTGGGACACCCTCTCCCATGCCACGCTGCGGACCATCACCGGACACGAGGGGGTGGTGCTCGCGCTCGCGTTCCACGCCAACGGGAGCCGACTGGCCAGCGGCTCGGCCGATCGCTCGGTGCGTGTGTGGGATTCCATGACGGGCACGCCGATGCACCCGCCGATCGAGCTGGCCGAGGCGCCGTGCGGACTCGCCGCGCCAGGCGATTCGAACACGCTTGCCGTGGCCGTGGCCGGTGGCCGGGTGAGCCTGCATGACCAGACCGGCGCGATCACGGCCTCGCTGATCGCACCGGATCCGCTGACTGGACTCGCGGCCTGTGGCGCGGATCTCATCATCGCGTCCGCACGAGGCGTGTTCCGCTCGAACGCCGACCGGACCGTCTCGATGGTGGCGCCCGACATGGCGCGCTGCGTCGCGGTCTCCGCGGATGGAAGCACCGTCGCCGCGGGCGACACCGATGGCGTGCTTCGCTGCTGGCAGGCGCAGACGCGCACCACGAACGATCTGCCTCCCGACGGCCTGCCCGCGCATTCCATCGCGATGCTCGCGGGACCCTCCCCACTGCTGGCGCTGGGATCGACCGACGGCCGCACCGTGATCGTGGATCCCGTGGCACAACGCTCGCTGGCGGAACTCGCCGGAGCCGGAGCGGGCGTCACCGCGCTGGCCGCCTCGCGCGATGGCACGCTGCTGGCGCGGGGCGCGCGCGACGGGCGGCTGGAAATCTGGAACACGCAGACCGGCGAACGCGTGGCCGTCCTGCAGGAGCGGGGACAGGCGCTGGCAAGCCTGGCCTTCTTCAAGGATGCGCAGACGCTCGCCGCCTGCGACGACGCGGGCCTCCTGCAACTCTGGAACGTGGCGACCCGCGCGCCCCTGGCCACGCTGCAGCCGCGTGGCGCGCCGATCACGGCGATGGCGGAATCCGCCGATGGCTCCCTGCTCTTCACCGGTGGTGCCGACGGCTCGGTGCGCGTGTGGGATGCGACCGCGCGCCGCGAGCTGGCCACGCTGGGCGGCCATGAACGACCCGTCTCGTCGCTCGCGATCTCCGCCGATGGCAAGCGCCTCGCGTCGGGCTCGCTCCAGGGCGACGTGCGCCTGTGGGACCTCGCGTCACGCAAGACCGAGGCGACCTTGGCGCTCCCGATGCAGTCGGTGCAGACGGTCGCGTTCGATCCCACGGGCCAGACGGTGCTCTGTGGAACCGATGCCGGACAGGTCGTCCTGTGGGACGCGGCTTCAGGCCGAAAGCTCGGGCAGCTGCGGCCCGGCGTGGGGGCCGTTCGCGCCCTTGCGCTCGACGCGGCGGGTTCCATGCTTGCGGTCGGCGGCAGCGAGGGCGCCGTCGCGCTGCGGACCGAATCCGCCGGGCGCACTGCCCGCGCTCGCGCCCAGGCCGAATCCCTGCTTCGCTCGCTTCGGCCCACGCTGCAGTCCTGGATCTCCGCGGGAGGCACGGACCGCGCACTGCAGGAGATCCAGCGCGCACCGGCGTCCGATCAGCCGGCGCTGCGCGACCTCCTGCTGCTCGAGGGCCCCTCGGGGCTCCGCTGAGACATTCAGTCGCCGCGCCGACGCAGGCGGTGCGCGTGATGCACCACGAGCAGCGCACCGATCGTGGCCGCCGCGATCATGCCCAACGTCACGATGCCACCGAGCACGATCGACTCGCGGATCAGGCCGCGCACGCCGCCATCTCCGCCCACGCGATCGCTCAGCTGGCCGATCGATCCCGAGAGATCGGCGAGCTTCGCCTGCACCTGCTCGAGATCGTCCGCACCCTGCCGAAGGTCGCCGAGTGCCCCCGTCACCTCGGGGCCGGTCAGCGCCAGTTCGGCCTGCGCCTGGATCTCCCAGCCCGCCGCGGTCGGCATGCGGCTGAGCAGCCAGAGCATCTGCTGTCCCGTGATGCGCGTCTGCTCGAGTTCGCGCGTGGCGTCGTTCACCGGGGTGAACATGCCTTCGTCGGCATCCTGCAGCACCGCGTACTCGCCGGGCGTGATGCCCTCGGTGTGCCGCCGATCCTCCAGGTCGACCAGACGCAGCAGCGTCGCGGTCTGGATGTCGGGATTCCTCTTCAGGAAGGCCTCGATCGCCGCGTCGATGCGTTTCATCCGCTCGGGCTCGATCCAGTCTTGGGCCAGTGCGTCGATCCGGTGCGCCAGCGGCGCGAACGTCTCGTCACAGATGCTGCTGAAGAGCCTCGGGATCAATCTTGTCTGTTTCGCTCCGGCGACCACCGACAGACGGCTCCAGACGTACAGATCCACCAGGTTGCGACCCGGATTGTCGCCCAGCACCATCGCGCGCACGTTCATCGTGGCCTCGTTGCGGGTCGCGGCGAGAATCGCCAGCTTTCGCGGCTCCTCCTGCCTCATCACGGCCCTCAGATAGGCCGCCTCGAAGCGCGAGATCGACAGGTCCGCCAAGTCGAGCAGGTCCTGGGAGAGCTCCGCGCGGGTTCGCTGCTGCGGCGTCGCCAGCCGTTGCTGCGGCGCGCACGCGGTCAACGCGAGCACCAGCGCGAGCAGGCGGATCCGTGCGGGCATGCGAGGCATGCGGCGAAGGTACGCGACGCTCACGGCTGCAGCACCATGTTCAGCGCGAGCAGGATGCCGTTGTGCACACCATGCGCCACCATGCCCGGGTACACGCTGCCCGACCACTCCCGGGTGATGCAGAAGCCCAGCGAGACCCCCGCCAGCGCCGGAACCGCCAGCACGCCCTGCGGATGGATGGCCGCGAACACGGTGGCACTGAACAGCATCGCGAAAGCGATGGAGAGAACGCGTGGCCAGCGCGTGGTCTCCTGGCGCACGTGTCCGTAGAGCAGTCCACGGAAGGCGATTTCCTCGACCACCGGGGCGGCCACGCAGGCGACGGCGAACAGTGCCACCACCATGCCTCCCGAGGCTCCCGGCAGCATCTCCTGCACCGGATGGCTGACATCCTGGAAGCTGCGGCCCTTCATCAGGCTCGACAGCAGCAGTCCCACCGCGACGCCCAGACCCATGCACGGAAGCGCGCAGGCGTAGCTGGTGGCACTCATCCAGCAGAGCCGGAGGAATCCGCCCTGCCAGCGCAGGCCCGCCGCATCGGCGAAGGTGCGCCAACGCACGCCGCGAGCACGCACCCACAGCAGCGCGACCAGGCTGGCGAAGGTGCACGTCATCGAGATCCACATCGCACCCGTGCCCGGGTCGCCGTGATCGAGCAGCCATCCACTTGCCACGCGGATCACCAGGAACGTCAGCATCCACGCGACGAAGGTCTCGCCCAGGATCACCTGCATGCCCGGCGATGTCTCGATGCCGCTGCGAATGCGCCTCGCGATCGCCAGGCTCAGCAGCACAACCAGCAGGACCAGGCCCACCAAGCCGACGCCGACGAACCAGATCGCGGCGATCGCCAGGAGGATCATCAGCCAGCCAAGTCCATCGATCACGTCCTTCACCGCAACTGCATCGCCCTCCAGATCCGCGCGCGCGAGCTTCGCGAACCACCCCATGTGCGCGTCGAGCACCTTCCACTGCTCCGGGGTCAGCGCGTTTGTTGCAAGCTGGCCCCGCGGGGGCCACGCCCGTACCGCGGCTCGCACGGCATCGACAAGATCCGCAGGAGGCGCATCCGGCTTCGAAGCCTGGGCACGCTCGATCTGCTCAAGGGCTCGCTCGCCCTGACCAGCCCGGGCCAGCACCATCGCCGCGGCCAGACGCGCCATCGGTCGGGTTCCAAGCGGGTCTGCCGGCTCGAGTGCCTGCCCCCCCAGCAACACGGCCAGGCGCCCCTGCATCACGGTGATCGGGCTCAGGCTCGCCGCCTCCGCGGGAGCGTCGGTCTCCGCCGGGTGACGCGCGTCCCCCATCCGTTCCACCCCGATCCAGAGCGCCGGAACCAGGACCAGAAGCAGCCAGACAAGGCCTTTTCGAAGCGTGGAGGGCATGAGCGGCAGGCTAGCGGGCCAATTTCGGCCCCGCCGGGGGTTCGAACTTCCCAGCGGGACACCCCCAACCCCTTGACAGAAAGGGCGATTTTCCTATCCTTCTCCGTTCTGCCCATCGGGCAACAGGAACACGAAACATGCCTCGCCAGACCACCTTCATCAAGCCCGGTTCCAACCGCCTCACCTGGCGTCATGTCGACGCTTCCGGCAAGGTGCTGGGCCGCCTCGCAACCCAGGTCGCCACCGTCCTCATGGGCAAGCATCGCCCGGACTACACGCCGAACGTCGATTGCGGCGAGGCGGTCGTGGTGACCAACGCCAGCGAGGTCGCGCTGACCGGTCGCAAGGCCGATCAGAAGACGCTGCGCCGCTGGAGCGGCTACCCCGGTGGTCTGCGCGTGCGCACCTACCGCACCCTGCAGAAGGAGGATCCTTGCTCGATGGTCGAGCAGGCCATCATCCGCATGCTTCCTCGCGGTCCGCTTGGCAGCAAGATGCGCCGCCGCCTGAAGGTGTTCGCAGGTGCCCAGCACCCGCACACCGCCCAGTCGCCGAAGGCACTGGAAGTGAAGTCCCGCCGAACCACCCGCTGATCACGAGCTGACGCATGACCACCTTCACCGCTTCGACTCCCGCCTCCCGCCCCCTGCGCGCCCAGCAGCCCGCCGACCGCTTCGGTTGGTGGTGGGCCACTGGTCGCCGCAAGACCAGCACCTGCCGCGTGCGCGTGAAGCCCGGCAAGGGCGAGATGCTCGTGAACGAGCGTCCGTTCGAGGAATTCTTCGTCATCGAGCGCGACCGCAAGAACATCCTCGCGGTCCTCGAGAAGTCGGGCCTGAAGGGCTCGATCGACATCCGCGCCAACTGCGCGGGCGGCGGCGTGACCGGCCAGGCCGGTGCCATGCAGCTGGCCCTCGCCCGTGCCGTGCTTGCCTACGAGCCGGCGCAGGAAACCGTTCTTCGTGAGCAGAGCATGCTCACCCGCGACGCCCGAAAGGTCGAGCGCAAGAAGTACGGTCAGGCTGGCGCCCGTCGTCGCTTCCAGTTCAGCAAGCGCTGATCGGCCTTCACCGGCCCGCTGCCGCTGCACGAAGCCTTCGGAAGGCTTCCGCTGCCATCTTGCCCGCCTGGCGCACGTCCATGCCCTGGCCTTGCGCCGCATCCTGCCCCGAGAGCGGCGCTGCGCCGTCCCATCCGAAGCGTCGCTCGAGCAGTCGCGCGCCCATACCCCGGTCGGTCGCGGCGAGCGCCGCCAGATCGTCTCGCAGCGGAACCCACTCGACCCACGGCACCACCGAGTCTCGAAGCAGCGGCGGCAGCGCGACGTCCGACTCGCGACTGGCCGCTCCCGGTCGCAACCACGAGGCCCCAGACACCGCGCGCTCGACGGTCGCGGCCGCCAGCGCCCCCAGGCGCGGCCGTTCGATGGCGCGCTCGCTGAGCATCGCCTCGGACACCGCCTCGCCGGAAGCTGACACCGCTGCCACGATCGATCGCCTCAGCGCGCTCGTCGGCAGTCCGGTCAGCGGCCCTGCACGCATCGCCTGCAGTCGACCCAGGGCGCCAGGCAAGGCGCTCTCGACCAGCGAGAGCTTCAGCCGCGCGGCCCAGCGCAGGCCAGCCTCGGCCCGGTCCAGCCCCGGACCGGGGTCGGATCCTCGCAGGCCGCTGATCTCGCGCTCCACGCGCCAGAGCAGGTAGCGCAACGCGACCAGCCGCTGCGCATCGGCCGCCCACGCGCGATCGGCGCCCGGCACGCCGGGCGGAAATCGCCGCAGGAATCCGCGCGCGTCGCCAGGCCACGGCCGCGACGCAAGCCCGCTTTGCACGGGCTTCGGAGCCAGCAGCGTGTCGGCCGCATCCGCGCGCCCGAAGGTCGGCAACGCCGGCACCTGAAGTCGAAGCGACCGAAGCCGGTCCCGCCGCTCGCGACGGATGAGACGAAGGGTCGCGGACGAACTGCGCGCCAGCGGCTCCGCCACTTCCGCCAATCCCGCGCCACGTCGCCAGGCACGCCACGCCGCCGAGCGCGTGCGCGCCCCGGGGGCCTCGCGACGCGTCAGACGCGGCAACCCCCCGCTTCGCTCGGCCGCAGCCAACGCGCGCCGCACCGTCGAGACGGAAGCCCCCGAAGCGCTCGCCACCGCGCGCGACACCGCGTGCAGCGACGCGCCAGGCGTCACGATCGATCGCGCGAACGCCACCAGCTGCTCGCGTCGCGAGGGATTCCGCGGATGCGCGGGCCGCTGGGCCATCCGCTCGCGCTGCGCCCACGCCAGCGTCTCGCCCGAGACCGCCGAGCGAACGGATCGCCCGAAGCGCACCCGCACCGACACGAGCCCCAGCCGTCGCCATCGCTGCAGCGAACGCACGGTCACGCCCAGGCGCCGGGCAGCCTCCTCCATGGGAATCGCGCCGCCCGGAAGGTCCGCCGGATGCAATGGCGACCGCTCCGACCAGCGCAGCGCAAGCGCCGCGCTGTCCATGGCCACCGCCTGTCCCACCAGCGTCGCGCTGGTCTCCGCATCTCGGCTTCGAACACCGGTCAGGCGCTCCACGAACCACGCCTCGCTCACCAGCGCGTCGCGCGGAATCTCGCGCACCAGCGACTCGGCCCGCTGCGCATGGCGTCGAAGCGCATCCGCCCCCGCAAATTCCAGCTGTCGATCCAGGCGCGTCGCGGCGCTCAGGCGCAGGCGTGCGCGGGGAGGCATGCGCTCTCCAGCAGGTCCAGCGGACGGTGACGCGCCAGCAGGCCCGCTTCGAAGGCGCGCTTCCAGAAGCACTCCAGTCCCTCGCGCTGTCGGTCGTTCCACGCGAAGCGAAGCAGCTCGTTCAGGTAGCGGTGCGCCTCGGGCACGGGCCAGCCGTGCGCGCGGGCCTCGATCGCGGCCAGCGGCTCCCGCCGCATCGCGTTGCGGCGGCGCTGGTGATCCAGCAGCTGCGCCAGCGTGCGCAAGCGCGCGTGCGCGGCGGCATCGCGCGGCCGCGGCGCCATCCAGCACGCGAACGTGAAGGGAAGCCCGGTCCACGCCTTCCATGCCTGGCCCAGGTCCAGGGTGTGCGGGAATTCGCGCGCCTCGGGCGCATGCAGCACCACCTTGTCGCCGATCAGCAGCATCGCCTCGGCGTGGCGCGCGTCACCTGCCGCGGGCAGGCCATCCACGAGCGTCGGCATGCGGCCGTTGCGATGCCCCAGCACCAGCTGCGCCAGCACGCGGCTCGTGTGGCTGTCCGCGTCGGCGTGCAGGCGATCCAGCCGATCCAGCGGCACGCGCGAGAAGATCTTCACGGTCATCGTGGGACCGTCACACCCAAGCAGGCCGACCGGCAGGATCACCAGGTCGGACTCGCTGCGCTGGAAGTCGATGCTGGAACAGAGCGCCGCGTCGGTCTCGCCACGCTCCAGCGTGCCGATGAGTTCCGCCGGCACCTCGCCGCGCATGCGAAGCCCCTGCAGCCGCTCCAGGCCCGCGATCAACGGCCGCGTGTTCAGGTATCGCACCACCCCAAGGCGCGTCACGCCCGCCGCGACATGCTGCGGGGACGGCACGGCAACGGGATCCGCAGAAGCCAACGCCATGGGAGGGAAACTGTAGGCGAAGCGTGCGGGGCGCGCCCGCGCTTCAGCCGGCCACGCGCGCGACGGCGACCGGCGCGTCGGCGACCCGCACGACCGGCTCCGGCGCCGCGAGATAGCGCCTTGCGACACGAGCCGGAATGCGACACAGGAGCTCGTAGGCGTGCTGGCCGGTCATCGCGGCCACCCGCGCGGCATGATTCGGCGCCGACGTGTCGCCCGACACCACTTCCACCACGGCGTGCAGGCCCGCCTCGGGAAGCGCGGCGGCGATCGAGGTCAGGTCGATCGCGATCTGGTCCATGCTGACGGCGCCAATCACGGGCGCTTCCGCCCAGCCGGTCGCGCCATCGGAACCGTACTGCACTCGCACCATGCGTCGTTCGGCCTGCGCCGGCCGCAGCGTGCGCGAGTCCATGGGAAGCAGCGGATAGCCGTCGGCGTAGCCCACCGGCACCAGCCCCACCACGCTTGGCGTGCGCGCCACCCAGCGACTGCCGTAGCCCACGGCACTGCCCGCCGGCAGCTGCCGCACCTGCATGACGTGGCTTCGCCAGCTGAACACGGGGCGCAGCGTGCGCGCCGCGGTCATGCTGCGGCCATCGCGCGTGCCCTCGAACGGGAGTCCCGTCCACGCCAGGCCCACGCGCACCATGTGGTGGTGGAAGCGTGCGTCGCGGATCGCCGCGAAGGTGCTCGCCGAATGCAGCAGGCAGTTCGGCGGCAGCGCCGCCTGCGCCACCCACGCCTCGAACCGCTCGCGCTGCACGTCCGTCGCGATCTCGCTTCCACCCGCGCTGGCGTAGTGCGTGAAGGCGCCCGCCAGTTCCAGTCGATCGCTCGCGCGGATGCGCGCCACCAGCGCGGTCGCCTCCGCCGGAAGGCAGCCGCCGCGACCCAGGCCGGTGTCGACCTCCAGATGCAGCGGCATGCGCACGCCCAGTTCGGCCGCCACGCGCTCCAGTCGCGTCACCTGTCCCGCGTCGTGCGCGGACAGATGCAGCAGCCCGCGCAGCAGCATGCCGTGCATGGGGCTCCCCGCCTCGATCTCGTGGGTCGGCATCAGCGCCAGCACGGGCGTGGCTGGCGCGGCGGCGTGCACCACCTCGGCCTCATCCAGGCCGAAGACCACCAGCATGTCCACCTGCGAGGCCATGCGGCGCGCGATCCGGGCCGCGCCGAGTCCATAGGCGTCGGCCTTCACCACCGCGCCGAATCGCGTGCCCTGCCGGAGCATGCCGCGGATCGTCGCCAGGTTGTGGTCGAGGGCCGCAAGGTCGATCAGCACTTCACTTCGAGCGCGCACGGCGCACTTTGTATCGACTCCCGGCTTGCCTTACCATCACCCCTCCCCCGGAATTTCATGGCAAGCGCAGAAACCTTCGATCTCAACGTGCGGTTCGCCGACCTCGGCCTTCCCGCTTCCATCCTCCAATCCTTGGAGGCGAAGGGCTTCCAGCACCCGACGAAGATCCAGGCCGCCCTGCTTCCGGTGGCGCTTTCCGGCAAGGACTGCCTTGGGCAGGCCAAGACCGGCACCGGCAAGACGGCCGCCTTCGCGCTGCCCATGCTGGCGCGGGTCAAGCCCGACGAGGCCTTCTCGGGTCTCGTGCTTGTGCCCACGCGCGAGCTCGCCATCCAGGTCGCGAAGGAGTTCCACGAGTTCGCGCGCCACAGTGGCCACACGGTGGTCGCGGTGTACGGCGGCAACTCGGTGAACGCGCAGGCGACCAAGCTGCAGAAGGGTCCCGCGATCATCGTGGGCACCCCCGGCCGCGTGATGGACATGAACGAGCGCGGTCTGCTGCCCTACACCAAGGTGAAGGTGGCGGTGCTCGACGAGGTCGACCGCATGCTCGACATCGGCTTCCGCGAGGACATCCGCCGGATCCTCGGCAGCATGAAGCAGCACCCGCAGACGGTGTTCGTGAGCGCCACCATCAGCCCCGAGATCGAGAAGCTGGCGCGCAGCTACATGCGCGATGCCGAGAAGATCGTCACCACCGAGAAGAGCCTCACGGTCAGCCAGGTGGACCAGAGCTATCTCGGCGTGGAGCACTGGGACAAGCGCCGCCTGCTGCACCACCTGCTCACGCACGAGACCCCAGGCCTGACCGTGGTCTTCTGCCGCACCAAGCGCACCGTCGACGACGTGGCGGAATACCTGCAGAAGAAGAACATCGACGCCCACCCGATCCACGGCGACATGTACCAGCGCGCTCGCGACAAGGTCATGGAGAAGTTGCGTGGCGGCTCGCTCAGCGTGCTCGTGGCCAGCGATCTGGCCGCGCGTGGCCTGGACGTGGACGACATCAGTCACGTGATCAACTACGACGTGCCCGAGGATCCCGAGGTCTACGTGCACCGCATCGGCCGCACCGCGCGCGCCGGTCGCCGCGGCGTGGCCTGGACCTTCGTGTGCCCCGACCAGGGCGAGCTGCTCACCAACATCGAGATGCTCACCAACGTCGAGATCCCGCGCAAGGAATACGCGGACTTCACGCCAGGCCCCGTGCCCAGCGAAGTCACCGCGCGACGCGAGCTTGAGGCCAAGCGCAAGGTGGATCTGGAACAGCAGCGCAACCGCTTCGAGGTCCAGGCACCCGTGCCCGAGGCGGCCGACCCGACGAAGTTCCCGGGCGGCGTCGTGCCATCGGGACTCCCGCCCAAGCGGCTCGGTGGCCGCGTGGCCACGCGTCGGCGCTGAGCGTGCGCGCGGGCACTTCCATCCGGATCCACCCCGAGGTCGCGGCCGCGCTGCGCGCCCGCCAGCCGGTGGTGGCGCTGGAGACCGCGGTGCTCACGCATGGCTTGCCCCGCGAAGCCGCGCCACAGCTGCGCGAGGTCGCCGGCCCCGGCTGGGACAGCGCCGCACCCGCGAACCTGGCCCTCGCGCGCGCGATGGAGCACGCCGTGCGTCAAGCCGGCGCCGTTCCCGCCACGATGGCCGTGCTCGATGGCGAGTTTCGCGCGGGCCTTGAAGCGGCGGAACTGGAGCGACTTGGCGCCGACCGCGCCGCGCGCAAGCTCAGTGCGCGTGACCTTGGTCCCGCGATCGCCGATCATGCCTGCGGCGGTCTCACCGTCGCGGCCACGCTGGCGGCGTGTCGCCTTGCGAGCATCCAGACCTTCGCCACGGGCGGCATCGGCGGCGTGCACCGCGGCTTCGCGAACACGCTCGACATCAGCGCCGACCTCGCCGCGATTGCCTCCACGCGCGCGGTGGTGGTGTGCGCGGGCGCGAAGTCGATCCTGGATCTTCCCGCCACGCTCGAGGCGCTCGACACGCAAGGCGTGCCGGTGATCGGCGTCGGCACCGCCCACTTCCCCTGCTTCACCTGTCCGCCGGATCCCGCGCTCCGCTGCTCGGCCAGCGTGCGCGATGCCGCAGGCCTGGCCCGCACAGCCGCCGCGCACTGGTCGCTCGGCCTTGGCACCGGCGTGCTCGCGGTGCAGCCCTGCCCCGAACCCTTCCAGATGCCGCGCGCCGAGTTCGAGCGTGACTACGCGGAAGTTTCCGCGGAGATGGCGCGCGCGGGCGTGTCAGGGCTCGACGTCACGCCCTTCCTGCTGGGCGCGATGGCTCGAAGGACCGGCGGATCGTCGCTGCGCGCGAACGTGGCGCTGCTGCTGCACAACGCGCGCACCGCCGCCGAAATCGCCCGGGCGCTGCTTGACTTGGAAGCCTCCACCTGATTCACTTGCGGAGTCGGGTTCCCGCCCGGCTTGCCACAACCGACCTGGAGATGGGGCCCCCGCGCGGGGCTCGTCGGCAATCGGTCCATGAATGGATCGTCCAGAGCGCTGAACCTGATGGCATTTGGGGATTTTGGCTGTCATGAACACCCACACTGGGATCCTGGAGCTGCCCTCCGGTGGCGGCGACGGACGGATCCGCAAGTTCAACAACGGTCTCGAGGAGACCCCCGACGACCCGTACCTGCCCACCGAGCTGTCGCAGAAGTTCGCGCTTCGCGCCGGCCAGGAAGTGACCGCCGTCATCGAGGATCGCCACGCGCCGAACCGTCCCACCGGCGTCAAGCGGGTCGCCATCGACATTCAGGCCATCGAGGGACTCGCCCCCACCGACTACGCAAGCCGCAAGGTCTTCGCGGAACTCACGCCGCTCGACCCCGCGCCTCGGATGCACCTGGAGCATCGAGGCTGCCCGCCCAGCTGCCGGCTGATCGATCTGTTCTGCCCGATCGGCTTCGGCACGCGCGGCCTCATCGTGGCGCCGCCCAAGGCCGGCAAGACGATCCTGCTGCAGAATCTGGCGTTCGGCATCAAGCACAACCACCCGCAGGTGGAGCTCATCGCGCTGCTCATCGACGAGCGCCCCGAGGAGGTCACCGACTTCAAGCGCAACGTTCCCGCGCACGTGCTGGCCAGCAGCAACGACCAGGACGTGGAGCGCCATACCGCGCTGGGCATCCTGGCGATCGAGCGCGCCAAGCGCATGGTGGAAGCCGGCAAGGACGTGGTGGTGCTGCTCGATTCGCTCACGCGACTCGGCCGAGCCTTCAACAACAACCGCCGGTTCGCCAGCGGCGGCCGCACCATGAGCGGCGGCCTGGACAACCGCGCGCTGGAGGTGCCCAAGCAGCTCTTCGGCGCCGCGCGTCGCTGCGAGGAGGGCGGATCGCTCACGATCATCGCCACCTGCCTGGTCGACACCGGCAGCCGCGCGGACCAGATCATCTTCGAGGAGTTCAAGGGCACCGGCAACATGGAGCTCATCCTCGACCGCGACATCTCCGAGAAGCGCATCTTCCCGGCGATCAACCTGGCCGCCAGCGGCACCCGCAAGGAGCATCTGCTGCTGGGCGAGAAGGAACTCAAGACCGTCACGGCCCTGCGCCGTCGCCTGCTCAGCCTTCCGCCGCATGTGCAGGTGGAGCAGCTGCTGGCCGCGCTGAAGCGCTACCCCACCAACGAGGTCATGGTGGGTGGCCAGGCGGCTGCGGCAGCCGGCTGAGATCTGCGGCGAACGCGGGGCTTCGATACCCTTCGGCCCATGGCCGAGTCGACCTCCCTCAACAGCATCCGAGCGGGCATCTTCGTGGGCACTTCGCTGCTCCTGCTCGGTGCAATCGCGTTCGTCCTCAGCAAGACCGATTTCTCGGGGAAGCACCAGTACGTGATCCGGTTCACGACCACCGAGGGCGTGTCCGGACTCAACGTCGGCAGCGACGTTCGCGTGGGCGGCATGCTGGCCGGCAAGGTCGAGGCGGTCACCCCCGACCTGCCGAAGGATGGGGGCGTGCTGCAGTTCATCGACGTGAAGATCAGCCTGAACTCCGATGTCACGCTCTACTGGTCGCCGAAGCCCGATGACCTGCCCCGACGCGGCTCGATCCCCGACGCGCAGTGGACCACGCTGGCCGAGAAGCACGCCGAGGCGATGAAGGTGCACAACGAGGCCGCCATGGCGATGCGCGTGCCCAGCCTGCTGGGCAACTCCGCGTCGATCAACTTCATTCGCGTGGGCAGTCCGCCGGCGGCGCTCGTCAAGCCGTTCGAGGAGGATTCGAACTCGCGGATCATGGCCTTCGAGGGGGGTGGCATGCTGGCCGCGCTCGTGGGCCCGGACAACGCGCAGAAGGCGCGGCAGATGCTGAACGAGGCCGCGGACACCATGGCCTACATCAACCAGAAGCTCCCCGAGGCCTATGAGCAGGATGTCGCCCCGATGCTCAGCAACGCCAACACCATGGTCGCGGACATCAAGACCAGTTACACCGATCGCTGGCGCGGCAACATCGACAGCACGCTGCAGGGCGCGGCCGGCGCTGTCACGCGCGCGGACAGGCTTCTCGCCGACAACGACCAGGCGATCCGCCAGGGCGTGGCCGACGCGGCGAAGACCCTGGAGAACGCGCGACAGATGACGGGCGAACTTCGCGAGAAGGGCATGCCCAAGCTGCTCGCGCTCCTCGACGACGGCGCCTCGGCCGCCGACAGCCTGTCCAAGGCGCTGGAGCAGGCGCGCGACGCGATGACCTCGTCGCTGCCCTCGCTGGAGATGTTCCTGGACGACTCGCGCCAGATGGCCGCGCAACTCAAGCTCGCCTCGATCGAGGTGCGTCACAGTCCGTGGAAGCTGCTCTACCAGCCCAAGGCCGGCGAGGTCGCGCACGAGAATCTCTACGACGCCACCCGCAGTTTCGCGATGGCCACCGACGATCTTCGCGCCGCGGGCGAGACCCTGAAGCAGGCCGTCGACCACATGCCCGGCAAGATGGAGTCCGACGCGGCGTTCCGCGCCCGGATCCAGCGCGAGGTGATCGACGCCATGGGCCGCTACGAGGAGGCCCAGCGTCGGCTCTACGACGTGCTGAACGCGCCCGCCAGCGAGGGCGGCGAGAAGCGCTGAGGCGCGCGGCCGATGGGCGCGCATGAACCCAATCCCCTGCGCGAGGCGCGCGCCGGCCTGATCACGCTTTCCACGGTGATCGGCGCCACCGTGCTCTCGATCGCGATCGCCACGATCCAGTGGGGTCAGTGGAACACGTACCGCGTGGGCTTCAGGATCACCCAGGACGCCACGAACATCGTGCCCGGAACGCCGGTGATCCTGGGTGGCCTGCAGTGGGGCAAGGTCGTTCGCGTCGAGCACGCGGAGTTCCGCGCCACCGGCTCGATGGAGGATGCCCTGCGCGCGGCGCAGACGCACGCTTCGCGCGGCACCGTGGTGGAGTTCGAGCTCGATCCGCGCATCACCCTGCATCCGGGCGCCACCATCTCGCGCTCCGCCACCTTCCTGGGCAGCAACGTGGCTCTGGTGATCAACGACACCGGCAGCATGCGTGGCGGCCGCTCCATGCCCGGTCCCCGCAGCACCCCCATCGATCAGGGCATCGTGCTGGCGGCGGCGGATCCGGTCGATTCGAGGGTCGCGCTGCTTGGCCTTCGCGCGGCGAAGAGCCTGGAGCAGCTTCCCGACCAGTTCGCGGCCATCAAGGCCAACTGGGCCCGGCTCTACGCCAAGCAGGCCAGGACGGCGTTCGCGGCGCTGCAGGAGCAGGCGATCCAGCTTCGTGACGCCTTCGTGGGCGACGAGCCTCGCTGGTCCGGCGCGGTCGAGCGGACCTCGCAGGCGATGGACCGTCTGCGCGCGCGCTTCGCCAACGGCACCCCGGGGACGCCGAGCCTGGACGAGACCGTCCGCGCCACCAGCACGCGCGCCTCCGCGGACTGGGACGCGCTGAAGGTGGACGCCGAGGCGCTGAAGGAGCGCTTCCTGAAGGACGCCGAACCCAGGGCCATGGACCTCTGGAGGCGCTCCAGGAGCGAGTGGGCGCGCACCACCGAGCTGCTGGACCGGTTGCGCAAGGCGGGCGGCGACTCGGCCGACGCCTTCTACGACTTCATGGCCGACAGCTCGCTGATGGGTGGCCAGATCTCGCGCACGCTCGAGACCCCGCTGCTGGCGGCCCTGCGCGCGGTGTTCGGCGTGGCCGTCGCCATGGTCGACAGCGACATGATCACGCGCATGGAGCGCTACGACGCGGCCAGTCAACTGGTGATCGCCACCGACGAGCTGCGCCGCGCGAACGAGGCGCTCGAGAAGCTGGCCGCCGACGCGAAGGAACCCGCACCCGGCCTGTCGCAGGAACTGCGAGACGATGCGACCCGTGCCGTGACGGCCTTCCGCACGGCGGTCGAGCGGCTCGTGGATCTCAGCCAGCAGCCCTGACATGACGGCTGCGCCCGACGGCGATCCCCGTCTTGCCCCCTACCGCGACGTCCGTGACGCCGACCTGCGCGGCGCGCACGGCCTCTTCCTGGTGGAGAGCGCCCGGTGCGTGGCGCGCTTCCTTCGCGCCTGCACCATGGGCCACTGGCAACCCGTCAGCGTGCTCACCGCCCCGCAGCACCTGGAACTGCTGGAACCGCTGGCTGCGCGCGCAGGCTGCCC
>Ga0164292_10000553_pt1 | contig 29635 bp, 39 predicted proteins | sample GEODES117metaG_FD_111486 | JGI IMG/M metagenome (GOLD analysis project Ga0164292, IMG submission 111486) | Eutrophic lake water microbial communities from Lake Mendota, Wisconsin, USA - GEODES117 metaG | ecosystem: Environmental > Aquatic > Freshwater > Lake | place: USA: Lake Mendota...
CGCTGGGCAATTTCCATCTGGCGCTGAGGAGGAATCATAAAGTATGAACCTGCGGACGCACCCCGCTCGATGCTCACAACCGCCAAACCGTTGTTCACCTTGCCGCGGATGCGGTGGTAGGCAGCAAACAAACGCTCGTCGATCTGAGTAGCCAATTCTTTGCTCTTCGCATCCAAAGCCAATTCCTCTTTGGACGTCTCGGCCAGAATTCCGTCCAGCTCACCTTGCTTGAACTGAAGGTGGCTGGTGCGCTCATTCAGGCGCTCCTCAACCGAAGCCGTCAATTCCTTTTTGTGGGCAATTTTGGCGTCGAATTCCTTGATTTTCTTGTTGGCCAAAACAATCTCCAACTCTTGAAATTCAATCTCCTTTGCAATGGCATCGAACTCGCGGTTGTTCCGCACGTTATTCTGTTGCTCCTGGTATTTGGAAATCTTTTCTTGTGCCTCCTTGATGCCCGCTTTCTTGCCTTTGATCTCGGCCTCCAATTCCTTGGTCTCGCGGATCAATTTATCCGTCCGGGTCTGCAGTCCGGCAATTTCATCTTCCAAATCACGCACTTCCAAGGGAAGTTCACCGCGAAGGTTGCGAATTTCGTCAATGCGACGGTCGATGATCTGCAAGTCGTACAACGCGCGCAGCTTCTCTTCAGCCGTAGTTTCTTTGGTCTTTGCCATGATTATGAAATCGTTACAGGGTTGGTACGTGTATCCGCGCCAAGGACGGCAAAATTACGGAAATTTTCGCGAATCTTAGCAACGATTATTTCGACCGTATGTTGCTCGCTTTCCCCGTGACCCACATCCACCAACGCACATTGTGCGTCGGCATCAAAAAATCGATGATACTTGATATCTCCCGTTATAAATAGCTGAGCACCTGCGCGTTGTGCTTGTTCCAGAAGTTCTCCACCGGATCCTCCGCACACAGCCACACGGGTAATTGGACCCTCGGGGATCTTCGTATGCTTGACGGCCGTCGCCCCCGTAGCCTCTTTGATCTGAGCAAGTGCCTCCTCCCAGGTTCTCCCCTCGGTCCATTCTCCCACCGCACCAAATCCAATATCGGACCATTCGCGTCCATTTTCCACCCAGTAGTGGGCGACTACGTCGTACGGATGCGCTTCTCGAAGGGCTTGAACAACAACCTCCTTGCGTGTTTTGGGCACTAGCACTTCCAAACGCATTTCCCGTACCGATTCCCGAACACCCTCAGTCCCCAAAAAGGGCTTCGACCCCGGCAAAGGACGGAAGGTACCCTCCCCTTCTGCTACGAAACCGCATTGGTCGTAGGTTCCTACTTGGCCAGCCCCTGCAGCAAAAAGAGCTTCGCGCACCTGCTCCACGTGGTCAAGCGGTACCCACGTTACCAGCTGAAGCAACAAATCCTTCCGTGGGGCCAAAATCCGAACGTCTTGCAACCCCAGTCGGTCGGCCAGCGTTGTGCTCACGCCGCCTGGGATAGCGTCCAAATTGGTGTGGGCGCACAGCAATGCAATTTTATGTACCAAGGCGCGCTCCACAATCCGCTCTACCTCGGTTTTGCCGGTAATCTTCTTCAATCCCGAAAACAAAACAGGGTGGTGCGACACAATGGCCTGAGCGCCCCTGGCTATGGCTTCCTCCAGCACGGCCTCGGTCGTATCCAGGGCAACCAGAACCCGCTCCACAGGCCAAACTGGACTACCGACCAAAAGTCCCACATTGTCGTAGGACTCCGCCAATTGGGTAGGGGCCCAGTCGTTTAAAAAATCGGCCAATCCTCCGGCCGTTGGTTGGTATTTCATAGCAACAAGGTACAACGTGGTTGTGCGGAGTCCTTCAGCATTCAGCAAAAGGGCCCCAAAAAAAAGGGCCGCCTCTTCCGAGACGGCCCAATGAAACCTGGAAAAACGTCGCTTATGCGTTGTTGTCCATTTGGTCTTTTAAACGTGCCAAAGCATCCAAATCACCCAAGGTGGTCTTCTCAACAGCGGCATTCACTTCATTGACGCTGCTGTTTCCGGAACCGCCCTTTTTGCCTTTGGATGAACCAGCTGATTTCTCTTCAGCGGGCATTTCCTTGTGCGTTTGGGCATGGCTTACCAAGATGCGACGAGAATCGCGGTTGAATTCCAAAACTTTGAATTCCAGAACGTCTCCTACCTTGAAGTTGGAACCGTCTTCTTTTGCGGCGTGGCGGGTCGGGCAGAAGCCTTCTACACCAAACGTCTCAAACATCACATTGAATCCTTTGTCCACGGCTTCGGTTACCTTGCCGGTGTGGGCAGTGCCAACCTCGAATACGGCTTCGTAGTTGTCCCATGGATTCTCGGAAACCTGCTTGTGGCCGAGGCTCAAACGGCGGTTGGACTCGTCGATATCCAACACCTTCACCTCCAAAACAGCGCCCACCGAGGTGAACTCGCTTGGGTGCTTCACCTTCTTGGTCCAAGAAAGGTCGGAAATGTGGATCAGGCCGTCGATGCCCTCTTCCAATTCCAAGAATACGCCGAAGTTGGTGAAGTTGCGAACCGTGCCTTTGTGGGTAGATCCCAAGGGGTACTTGGTGGTGATCGAAGCCCATGGATCTGGGGTCAATTGCTTGATACCCAATGACATTTTGCGCTCTTCACGGTCAATGCCCAAAACCAACGTTTCCACTTCTTGGCCCACCTTCACAAAGTCTTGCGCGCTGCGCAAGTGGGTGCCCCAGCTCATCTCGGAGACGTGTACCAAGCCTTCTACGCCGGGTTGAATCTCTACAAATGCGCCGTAATCGGCCAATACCACAACTTTGCCTTTCACGCGGTCGCCCTCGTTGATTTCGGTGGTCAAAGCTTCCCATGGGTGGGGGAACAATTGCTTCAAGCCCAACTGGATACGGGTCTTGGCCTCGTCGAAGTCCAAAATAACAACATTCAGGCGCTGATCCAATTCCACCACCTCGCTTGGGTGAGAAATACGGCTCCAAGACAGGTCGGTGATGTGCACCAAACCGTCTACGCCGCCCAAATCGATGAACACCCCGTAGCTGGTGATGTTCTTGACCACGCCTTCCAGGACTTGCCCTTTCTCCAACTGGCCAATGATTTTGCGCTTTTGCTCTTCCAAGTCCGCTTCGATAAGGGCCTTGTGCGAAACCACCACGTTCTTGAATTCGTGGTTGATCTTAACAATCTTGAACTCCATGGTCTTGTCCACGAAGATGTCGTAGTCGCGGATTGGCTTGACGTCGATCTGAGAACCAGGCAAGAAGGCCTCGAGTCCAAATACGTCTACGATCATACCGCCTTTGGTGCGGCACTTCACATAGCCTTGCACCACTTCTTCGGTAAGGAACGCATCGTTGACACGGTCCCACGCCTTGATGGAGCGGGCTTTGCGGTGCGAAAGCACCAACTGACCCAGTTTGTCCTCTTGCTTGTCCACCAACACTTCCACCAAGTCCCCTACTTTCAAGTCGGGATTGTAGCGGAATTCGTTCAAGGAGACAACGCCTTCGGACTTGGAGCCGATGTCGATAATTACGTCACGCTCGGACTTGTTTACAACGACACCACTCACCACTTGGTGCTCTACCGAAGTAGACAAAGTGGCCTCGTAACGCTTTTCCATTTCCAGGTAAGCCGCATCGTGCTGGTTGGCCGACTCAAACTTGTCCCAGTCGAATGCTTCCTCTTCCTCAACCACGGTCAAGTCCAATTCGCCTTCTTCTTCGTCCATTTCTGCAACAGCAACAGGCTCTTTAGCCACTACCGCAGCAGGCTCTTCAGCCACTACCGCCGCAGGCTCTTCGGCTGCTTCAACAGCAGGAGCCTCTTCTACCACAGGAGCCGCAACAACTTCTTCCGTCGTTTCGGGTGTGGTTACTCCCTCGGGAGCCATTTCTTCGTTTTGGTTCAATTCTTCAGACATGAATCATCACCTTTGTATCCTGCAAAACCTGAGGCTGCGGCCTTTCGCAAGAGGGTTTAACGTTTTTTTAACTCTTTTTTGCGGTGCCTCAGGGATTTACCTGCCGCAAAAAGGAGTGCAAAGTTACGAAAATTTCTTCTTTAATAGGGCAGTTGTTGTGGAACCCGGACGCTCAATCGGGAAACTCAACGTGCGGTCCCAAATCAGGTTGGCAAGTACTCCCAAAGAGCGGGATACCCCAAACAATACGGTGTAAAAATCGTACTCTTTGAGACCGTAGTACATCAAGAGCTGACCGCTGTGTGCATCTACGTTCGGCCAAGGATTTTTCACCTTTCCGGTAGCCAACAAGATCTCGGGCACCACTTCGTAAATGTTGGAAATCACCTGGAACAACGGATCGTTGGGCATGTGCTTCAATGCAAACTCGCGCTGAGCGGTGTACCGGGGATCGGTTTTGCGGAGAACCGCATGGCCAAAGCCGGGAACCACCTTGCCTTCGGCCAAGGTACGCTTGCAGTAGTCGGAGATTTGCTCTTTGGTGGGGGTTTGTGTACCCAATTCATCCAGCATGTTCAACGTCCAAACCATCACCTCTTGGTTGGCCAATCCGTGCAAGGGACCTGCCAGACCGTTCATGCCTGCTGCAAAACTTTGGTAGGCGTCGGACAAGGCGCTGCCCACCAATTTCACCGTGTGCGCAGAAACGTTGCCACCTTCGTGGTCGGCGTGGATGGTCATGTAGAGGCGCATTAACTCGCGGAACTCTTCCGACTCAAAGCCCAGCATGTGGGCAAAATTGCCCGCCCAATCCAATTTGGGGTCCGGTTCAATGTGAACACCTTCGCAGTACGTGCGGCGGTAGATGTACGCAGCAACACGAGGCAAACGAGCGATGAGGTTCATGGTGTCCTCGTAGGTGTAGGACCAGTATTCGCTCTTTGGGATACCCGCGGAATAGGCTTTCGCGAATTCGCTTTCCGTGCGCAAGGCCATTATGGCAATGCCGAATTGGGTCATGGGGTGCGCGGTGGTTGGCAAGGCATCAATGGCCTTAAACACGTGCTGAGGAACAATGGCTCTGCGCGCCCAGCTATTGCTCAGCCGACGTACGTCGTCATCGGTTGGCATTTCGTCCATCAACATCAAGTAGAACAATCCTTCGGGCAAGGGCTCGCTGCCGCCGGGGTACTTGGGGAGCTTTTCCTGCAGTTCCGGAATGCTGTATCCGCGGAAGCGGATGCCTTCTTCCGCATCCAATTTGGAGGTTTCGCAAATCAAGGCCAACATTCCGCGCATGCCCTGGTACAATTGGGCAACGGTGATTTGTCCCACCACTTCTTCGCCTTTATCGGCAATGAACTGTTTCACTTCCGCTACAGCTCCGGGAATTTTAGAGGCAAAATGCTCTTTTATGCGATCCATTTTTTGGTATTTATTTGAATTGTCTGGTTGAATTAACGCAAATTTCTGCCGGGAAACAGGGCTTGCTCACCCAGCATTTCTTCAATGCGAAGCAGCTGGTTGTACTTGGCCATCCGGTCGGATCTGCTGGCCGAACCGGTCTTGATTTGACCGGTACCCAATGCGACGGCCAAATCGGCAATGGTGCTGTCTTCGGTTTCCCCCGAACGGTGGCTCATCACACTGGTGTAGCCATTGCGCTGGGCACGTTGTACCGTGTTGATGGTCTCTGTTAACGTACCAATTTGGTTGACCTTGACCAAAATCGAATTGGCAATTCCCTCTTGGATACCGCGGACCAAACGGGTCTCGTTGGTTACAAACAAATCGTCGCCCACCAACTGCACCGAATTGCCCAATGCATCCGTAAGCTTCTTCCATCCGGCCCAATCGTCTTCGGCCAAACCGTCTTCGATGCTCAAGATGGGGTAGCGCTTGCTCCAATCGGCCCAGTAAGAAACCAGTTCCTCGGAGGTCATTTGGATACCGCTGCTCTTCTTGAACGTATAAAGTCCTGTCTTTTCGTCGTACAATTCGGTCATGGCCGCGTCCATAGCAATCATGACGTCGTCCCCAGGCTTGTATCCCGCCTTCTCTATGGCCATCAGTACGATTTCAATGGCCTCCTCGTTGGAGCCGATGTTGGGCGCAAAGCCTCCTTCATCCCCTACGTTCGTGCTGTATCCTTTGGATTTGAGCACATTCTTCAAGTGGTGAAAAATTTCGGTCCCCATCCGCAAGGCGTGGGAGAAGTTCTCCGCACCCACCGGCATCACCATAAACTCCTGGAAATCGATGGAATTGTCTGCATGTGCTCCTCCGTTGAGGATATTCATCATCGGAACGGGCAACGTGCGCGCATTCGATCCTCCTACATAATTGAACAAGGGCATGCCCGACTCTTCCGCAGCGGCCTTGGCCACGGCCAAACTCACTGCGAGCATGGCGTTTGCACCCAAGCGCGACTTGTTCTCGGTTCCGTCCAATTCAATCAAAGCTGCGTCTAAGCCAGGTTGGTCGTACACCGTCATCCCCTCAACCACTTCGGCGATTTCGGTATTGACGTTTTCAATGGCTTTCAAAACCCCGCGCCCCAGGTAAACCGACGGATCCTGATCCCGAAGCTCCACCGCCTCGTGGGCACCTGTAGAGGCCCCGGAAGGCACCGCAGCGCGTCCAAACGCACCGTTCTCCGTAACCACATCTACTTCCACCGTGGGATTACCCCGCGAATCTAAAATTTGGCGCGCATGCACCGCTGCGATTAAAGCCATGGCTTAAGATTTATGGGTATTCATTAGTTCAACAAACTGTTCAAACAAATAACGCGAATCGTGCGGTCCAGGAGCGGCTTCCGGGTGGTATTGGACGCTGAAGACCGGTTTGTCCGTTCTCCGAATGCCGGCCACCGTTCCATCGTTCAAATGAACGTGGGTGAGCTCCACCAAAGGACTGGCCTCCACATCCTCCATCGATACCGCAAAACCGTGGTTCTGGGAAGTGATTTCCCCTTTTCCTGTTAACACATTTTTTACCGGATGGTTGATGCCCCGGTGGCCGTTGTGCATTTTGAATGTTCTCAAACCCGACGCCAATGCAATCATCTGGTGGCCCAAACAAATCCCGAAGATGGGCTTACCGCTGTCAATCAACTGCTTGACGGTTTCAACCACTTGGGAAGACGCCGAGGGGTCACCGGGTCCATTGGACAAAAAGTAGCCGTCGGGGTGGGTTTCCGCTAGAACCTCAAAAGGCGTCGAATACGGATACAAATCCACCGAGATACCCACGGCATTCAACCGGCGAAGGATGTTTTCCTTGATTCCAAAATCCAAAGCCGCCACGCGAAACTTCGCATCGTTCACGTGGACATGCCGCACTTCGGTCGTACTGACTTCCGGTAGAAGCTCCAAACCGTCCATGGAGGGCGTTTGGCTCAACCGCTCCAACAAGGCAGACACATCGTCGGTCTCGGTCGACACAATGGCGTTCATTGCACCCGCTTGGCGAATGTGGCGTACAACGGCTCGGGTATCCACGTCCGAAATAGCCACTTTGCCCTGGGCCCGGAAATACTCCTCCAAGGTTTGCGTAGCCCCTGGTCGTGTTTGATTTAAACTGAAAGACTTGCACACCAAACCCGCAATTTGCACCCGATCGCTTTCGCCCTCTTCGGGATGAATTCCGTAGTTGCCGATATGGGAGGTCGCAGTCACCATCAACTGCCCCAAATAACTGGGGTCTGTAAAAATTTCTTGGTAACCAGTCATGCCCGTATTGAAACAAATCTCGCCCCACGCGGTGCCGTCAAGTCCCGTGCTTTTTCCATGGAACACCGTTCCATCTGCCAATACCAGAAGTGCAGCCTTGCCTTTCATTCTAATCAATTAATGTACGACTGAATTACGCATAAAAAAAGGATAAGGGAACACCTTATCCTTTTTAAACATTGGAATCATGCGATCATGCTTCCGTTTGGTTCTCTTCTTCCGAAGTAGCAATTTCAGGGGCAGATGCTTCCGCAACAGGAGCCTCCTCTGACTTTACTTCTTCCACTGCTACAGCCTCGGCCACAGGGGCAGCTGCAGGAGCATCCGCTTTCTTACGGCCGCGACGCGTGCCTTTCTTTGCAGCCTTGTCTGCTCCGTAGATTTCATTAAAATCTACCAGCTCGATCATGCACATCTCCGCGTTGTCTCCCAAGCGGTTGCCCGTCTTGATAATCCGCGTGTACCCGCCAGGACGGTCACCCACCTTTACGGCTACTTCGCGAAACAACTCCGTAACGGCTTCCTTGCTCTTCAAGTAAGCAAAAACCGTACGTCGGTTGTGGGTACTGTCTACCTTGGACTTGGTCACCAAAGGCTCAATGTACTTCTTCAACTCTTTGGCCTTGGCCACAGTAGTGTTAATACGCTTGTGCTCAATCAACGAGTTGGCCATATTGCTCAACATCGCCTTCCGGTGAGAGGCGGTACGGCCCAGGTGGTTGAATTTCTTACCGTGTCTCATTACTCTTTTTCCAGTTTGTATTTCGTAACATCCATTCCGAAGACCAGTCCTTTGTTTTCAACCAACTCATCCAATTCGGTCAGGCTCTTCTTGCCAAAATTGCGAAACTTCATCAAGTCTTGCTTGGTGTAGGTCACCAAATCAGCCAAGGTTTCTACTTCGGCTGCCTTGAGGCAGTTCAAAGCGCGAACGCTTAGGTCAAGATCTGTCAATTTGGTCTTCAACAATTGGCGCATGTGGAGAATCTCTTCGTCAAATGACTCGGTTTCAACCACTACCTTCTCCTCGGGCTTGATGCGCTCATCGGTGAAGAGGGTAAAATGCTCAATCAAAATATTGGCCGCCTCCGTTACCGCTTGTTGCGGGTGGATACTGCCATCGGTTTGAACATCCAAGATCAACTTCTCAAAGTCGGTCTTCTGCTCTACCCGGTAGTTCTCGATGCTGTACTTAACGTTCTTGATCGGCGTGTAGATCGAATCCAAAGCGATGGTGCCCTTCATGGCCTCCTGGCGCTTGTTCTCTTCTGCACCGACATAACCACGTCCCTTCTCGATGGTCAATTCCATCTCGATTTTAACGCTTGCATCCATACGGCAAATGACCAAGTCAGGATTCAGCACCTGGAAGGCCGCTGTAAACTTGCCCAAATCTCCTGCCGTCAAGTGCTCTTGGCCAGAAATACTCACCTTAACCGTCTCGCCCTCGCTCGCATCAATTTGACGCTTCAAGCGAACTTGCTTTAGGTTCAGGACGATTTCGGTCACGTCTTCTACCACTCCTTTCAGCGTGGAGAACTCATGATCCGCACCGGCGATGCGCACCGAAGTAAACGCATAGCCTTCCAACGAGCTTAGCAATACGCGGCGAAGGGCATTGCCGATCGTCAAGCCAAAGCCTGGCTCCAAGGGACGAAACTCGAATTGACCTTCGGTTTCGCTTGCAGCATTAACAATGACTTTATCGGGCTTTTGAAAGGTAAGAATGGCCATAATCGCTTATTTAGAGTACAATTCGACGATTAATTGTTCCTTGATCTTTTCAGGAATCAAATCACGTGCCGGTACACCCACAAAGGTACCCGACTGGGTGGCGTCGTTCCATTGCAACCAAGAGAACTCGCCGCGGCGACCAGACAACGAATCTGCAATGACTTCCAAAGACTTGGACTTTTCACGTACAGAAATAACGTCGCCTGCTTTCACCAAGTACGAAGGAATGTTCAACAGCTCCCCATTCACCAAAATATGGCGGTGGTTAACCAATTGACGTGCACCACGACGGGTAGTCGAAAGACCCATGCGGTAAACCACATTGTCCAAGCGAGACTCGCAAAGCTGCAACAACACCTCACCGGTAACTCCCTTGGAGCGGTGCGCTTTTTCAAACAAGGTACGGAACTGACGCTCCAAAATACCGTAGGTGTATTTGGCCTTTTGCTTCTCTGCCAACTGGACAGAGTATTCGCTTTTCTTGCCACGCTTCTTGGAAAAACCGTGCTGCCCAGGAGGGTAATTACGCTTTTCCAGAGAGCGATCTGGTCCAAAAATAGGTTCGCCAAAACGACGGGCGATTTTCGTTAACGGGCCTCTGTATCGTGCCATAACTCTTCGATCTTCTAGTTAATGATTATACGCGACGGCGCTTGGGGGGACGGCAACCATTGTGGGGAATTGGCGTAACGTCAATGATTTCCGTTACTTCAATTCCTGCATTGTTGAGGGAGCGGATGGCGCTCTCGCGTCCATTTCCCGGACCTTTCACGTACACCTTTACCTTCTTCAAACCGGCTTCCATAGCGGGGGTAGCCGCATTTTCTGCTGCTGTTTGAGCGGCGTAGGGAGTGTTCTTTTTGGATCCACGAAATCCCATCTTACCTGCGCTGGACCAAGAGATAACCTGACCTTGCAGGTTGGTCAACGAGATAATGATGTTGTTGAAGGTGCTCGTCACGTGCGCTTCACCAAAGGCTTCCACCTTTACTTTACGCTTCTTGACCGTTTTAGTTGACTTTGCCATGAGGGATCAGGGATTACTTGGTCGCTTTCTTCTTGTTCGCAACCGTCTTACGCTTTCCTTTGCGGGTACGGCTGTTGTTTTTGGTATGCTGGCCTCGCAAAGGCAAGCCAGAACGGTGGCGGATGCCTCGGTAGCAGCCAATGTCCATCAAACGCTTGATGCTCATTTGCACTTCCGAACGCAGTTCGCCTTCCACCTTAAAGCTGTCGCCGATTACGGTGCGGATTCCTTGCAACTGGTCATCGGTCCAGTTACCTACCTTAGTGTCAAAATCAACACCGGCAGCAGTTAAGATTTCACGGGACCGGCTGCGGCCAATTCCGTAGATGTATGTCAGACCAATTTCTCCGCGCTTGTTCTTCGGAAGGTCAATACCAGCAATTCTCGCCATTTCCTTGGTTAATTAAATTATCCTTGACGCTGTTTCAGCTTCGGATTTTTCTTGTTAATGACATACAAACGACCCTTGCGGCGGACAATTTTGCACTCCGGGCTGCGTTTCTTCAGGGATGCTCTGATTTTCATTTCTCAGTAGGCAATTAGTAACGATAAACAATACGAGCCTTGGACAAGTCATAAGGAGAAAGCTCCAGTTTGACCCGGTCACCCGGCAATAATTTAATGTAGTGCATGCGCATCTTACCAGAGATATGAGCCGTGACCAGGTGGCCATTCTCCAATTCGACTCGGAACATAGCGTTGGAGAGATTCTCCGTGATTACGCCGTCTTGTTCAATAGCACCTTGTTTGGCCATCTTAGTACGCGTTGGTATTACGCCCCTTGATGCGACCGCCATCCATGAGGCCATCGTAGTGACTGTTCAACAAATAACTCTCGATTTGCATCAAGGTATCCAAGATTACACCAACCAAGATCAACAAACTTGTTCCTCCGTAGAAATTGGCCCATTGCGGGGTCAAATTGGCAATATTGGCCATGGAAGGAAGGATTGCAATAAAGGCGAGAGCAAGTGCACCCGGTAAGGTGATGCGGGACAAGATCTGATCCAAATACTCAGCAGTATCGGCACCTGGCTTCACCCCAGGTACAAAACCTCCACTCCGACGTAAATCTTCAGCAATCTGCGACGTGTTGAATTGGATGGCCGTGTAGAAGAACGTGAAAACCAAAATCAGTGCAGCAAAGATGAAGTTGTACCAAAACCCTTGGATGTTGCCGAAAATATCGATCAACCAAGGCATGCTGTCCGTACCTGCGCCACTGTACTGCAACGCCGTGATAGGGATAAACATCAGCGCCTGAGCAAAGATGATGGGCATCACACCTGCGGTGTTTACGCGAATAGGGAGATAACTCCGACCGATGTTCCGCGGAGCATCGCTACCCGTTGAGCCGGCTACCCGCTTTGCATACTCCAGAGGAACCTGGCGCACCGCTTGGGTGATCGCAATGGCAAAGAGTATGACCAAGTAAAGGGCAACCAGTTCCAAAAGGAAAACAACAATTCCTCCTCCGGATTCACTAACCTGCTTAACATATTCCTGCAAAAAGGATTGAGGAAGCTGGGCGATGATTCCAATCATGATCAACAAACTGATACCGTTTCCAATACCCTTGTCGGTGATGCGCTCACCCAACCACATAGCGAATATGGTACCGGATGTCAGTGTAATCAAGGCCAATGTCCAGAACGTTGAGGTGGGAAGCGTTAACCCAACCCCTTGGTACATCAAGTTGGTAATGTATCCGGGTGCTTGCAACAAGGCAACCCCAATGGTTACATACCGGGTGATTTGATTCAACTTCCGCCGACCACTCTCACCGTCCTTTTGCATCTTTTGGATGGACGGAACCGCCAAACCCAAAAGTTGAATCAGGATGGATGCTGAGATGTAAGGCATAATTCCCAAAGCCAAAACAGAGGCATTGGCAAAAGCTCCCCCGGAAAAGGCGTTCAAGATTCCAATCAAACCTTCACTGGCTTGGCTTTGCAGCTTTGTCAATGAGGTGGGATCAATTCCTGGCAACACCACGTTGGAACCCAGGCGATAGACCAACAAGAGTCCCAACGTCAACAAAATTTTGTCGCGCAGTTCCTGGATATTCCAGATGTTGCGGAAGGTATCGATCAAACGCTTCATGGGAATCTCAATTAGGCTTGCTCAATGGTTCCTCCAGCTGCTTCAATGGCTTGAACAGCCGAAGCACTGAATTTGTGGGCAACAACGGACACCTTAGCGGTGAACTCTCCACGACCCAAAATCTTGATCAAGTCGTTTTTGTTCGCTAAGCCATTTGCAATCAACACGGCAGCGTCGATACGCTCAAGACCCTTGTCGGTTGCCAACGTTTGCAACACGTCCAAGTTGATCGCACGGTACTCCACCCGATTTGGGTTCGTAAATCCGAACTTCGGAACACGACGCTGCAAAGGCATTTGACCGCCTTCAAAACCGATTTTGATGGAAAAGCCGGAACGCGACTTAGCACCTTTGTGACCACGGGTGGATGTACCACCGCGGCCAGATCCTTGACCACGACCCAAACGCTTGTTTGCGCGAACAGCGCCTGCAGCGGGTTTCAATTCATTCAAGTTCATGCTCGGTAACGATTAGGCTTGTTCTACTTCTTGAACCTGTACCAAGTGCTCTACTTTGCGCACCATACCCAATATTTGGGGCGTGGCTTCGTGAACAACGGAATGGTTCATTTTACGAATTCCCAAAGCAACCATGGTTGCCTTTTGACGCGCGGGACGATTGATCGTGCTGCGCACTTGTGTGATTTTAATCTGGGCCATGCTGTTTCGCTATCAACCGTTAAAAACCTTCGTGATGGCAATTCCACGCTGACGAGCCACTTCGCTCACATCGCGCAACTGGTGAAGGGCCTCAAAGGTAGCCTTTACCAAATTGTGAGGGTTGGAAGAACCCTTGGACTTGGCCAATACGTCGTGAATACCGACACACTCCAACACCGCACGCATTGCACCACCGGCAATTACACCGGTACCGTGGGATGCAGGGCGCAAGAAAACACGTGCACCGCCAAACTTGCCATCCTGCTCGTGAGGAATGCTATGCTTTACAACGGGGAAGCGATACAAATTCTTCTTCGCATCTTCGATTCCCTTGGTAACGGCTTCTGAAACTTCCTTGCTCTTTCCAAGTCCGTATCCACCGATTCCGTTCTCATCGCCAACGACGACAATGGCGCTAAAGCCGAATGCACGACCGCCTTTGGTTACCTTGGTTACACGCTGAACGCCTACCAAGCGATCTACCAACTCCAAGCCACTGGGCTTGACACGGCGCGAATTTTGTGCTGATTTCATATCAAATGCTTAGAAGTTGAGACCACCTTCCCGAGCACCATCGGCCAGGGATTTTACACGTCCATGGTACAAGTAACCACCGCGATCAAACGCTACATGCGAGATCCCCTTTGATTGAGCAATAACCGCAATGGCCTTGCCCACTTCAAAAGCCTGGGTCGACTTGGTACCTTCAAATACCTTACCTTTTTTGGATACGCTTGTTGCAGAACCCAAAGTTGTGCCGGTAACGTCATCAATCAATTGAGCGTAGATGGCTTTGTTGCTGCGAAAAACTGCTAAACGAGGACGTTCTGCGGTTCCGTTTACCACTTTACGAATCCGACGACGGATGCGATTGCGGCGATCAATGGAGGAGAGTGCCATATTCTATCTAGCTTATTTCTTGCCCTTACCGGCGGATTTACCTGCTTTGCGACGAACCACTTCGTTGACGTAGCGCACACCTTTTCCTTTGTAAGGCTCAGGCTTGCGGAAGCTGCGGATTTTAGCCGCAATCATACCCAACAACTGCTTGTCGTGGGATTTAAGAATAATCAACGGATTTTTACCCTTTTCCGACTTGGTCTCCAAAATGACCTCCTCGGGAAGTTGCACCATAATGGTGTGGGAGTAACCCAAAGACAAATCCAACACTTGTCCTTGGTTGGAGGCACGATAACCAACACCAACCAATTCCAACTCCTTCGTCCAGCCGGTGGACACACCAACAACCATGTTGTTGATCAGGGCGCGGTATAGACCGTGCTTGGCACGGGTCGGCTTGTCTTCGTTCGCACGAAGCATAGTTACAACACTGCCCTCTTGCTCGAGGGTAATGTCGGGGTGAATCTCTTGGGACAAAGTGCCCAACTTGCCCTTGACGGTCACCAGGGTGCCAGAGACGGAAATCTCTACACCTGCTGGCACCTGGATCGGGGCTTTACCAATGCGTGACATAGTATACTCTTGGGATTAATAAACGTAGCAAATGACTTCTCCCCCCACGTTGCTCAGACGCGCTTGCTTGTCTGTCATAACGCCTTTGGAGGTCGTCACGATGGCAATGCCCAGTCCGTATTTCACACGGGGCATGTCCACCTTGGCAAAATATTTGCGCAAACCAGGGGTAGATACCCGGTCGATTCCGCGGATAACGGGAGTCTTGGTTGCTTTGTCATACTTCAAAGCCACCTTCACTACCCCTTGCGGACCGGTTGCGTCGAGTTTGTAGCTAGCGATATAGCCTTGATCCATGAGGATGCGGGCAATCTCTACCTTCATTTTGGAGGCAGGAGCCTCAACAACCGTGTGACCGGCGCGACTCGCATTACGGATGCGGGTCAAGAAATCTGCAATTGGATCGGTATTCATAACGTCGTTCCCTTTAATTCGATTATTACCAGCTGGACTTTTTCACACCAGGGATCAAGCCCATGTTCGCCATTTCACGGAACGTAACGCGGGAGATACCGAACTGACGCATGTAGCCACGCGGACGGCCAGTAAGGCTACACCGGTTGTGCAAACGCACAGGAGATGCATTCTTAGGAAGCTTCTGCAAAGCCAAATAATCGCCAGCAGCCTTCAATGCTTCACGCTTCGCAGCGTACTTGGCTACCAACTTTTCACGCTTGGCCTCGCGGGCCTTCATGGATTCTTTTGCCACGGGTCCTTCTATTATTTTTTAAACGGAAATCCAAAAGCCGTAATCAGCGCCTTGCACTCCTTGTCGGTATGTGCAGAGGTGACAAAGGTGATGTCCATACCGGCAATGCGGTTCACCTTATCGATATCGATCTCCGGGAAAATGATTTGCTCAGTGATGCCGAACGTAAAGTTTCCGCGGCCATCAAAACCTTCTTTAACACCACGGAAGTCGCGGATACGAGGAAGACTAGCGGTTAACAAACGATCGAAGAACTCATACATACGCTCTCCACGCAACGTAACGCGCGCCCCAACAGGCATACCCTTACGCAATTTGAAGTTCGAGATGTCCTTTTTTGATTTTGTTGAAACGGCGCGCTGACCAGCGATAATGGTCATTTCCTCTACCGCGTACTCCACCAACTTCTTGTCGGAGACGGCTGCACCAATGCCCTGGCTCAAAACGATCTTCTGCAAGCGGGGAACTTGCATGATGTTCTTGTAGGCAAACTCTTCTTGCAGAGCCGGAACTACCTTGTCCCGGTACATGCTTTTCAAACGTTGTTCCATTATTTAATCGTCTCGCCGGATTTCTTCGCAACGCGAACCTTCTGGCCTTTATCAGTAATTTTCATTCCCACACGGGTAGGAGTTCCCGTTTTAGGATCAATCAACATCAAGTTGCTGACATGCAACGGTGCCTCCATTTGAGACAAACCGCCCTGCGGACTGGATGCCGTTGGCTTCTGGTGCTTAGTCACGAGATTAACGCCTTCCACTACAGCGCGGTGCTGCTTAGGAATCATGCGAATGATGCGACCGGTCTGTCCCTTGGACTGACCTGCAATCACCATAACGGTATCGCCGGTTTTGATATGAAACTTCGCCATCGTTCTATACTTAAAGCACCTCAGGTGCCAGAGAAACAATTTTCATGTACTGCTTGTCGCGCAACTCGCGGGCAACAGGTCCGAAAACCCGGGTACCGCGCATTTCACCAGCAGCATTCAACAACACACATGCATTGTCGTCAAATCGGATGTACGAACCGTCGGCGCGTCGAACCTCTTTGGAGGTACGAACTACAACGGCCGTAGAAACCTGACCTTTCTTAACGTTGCCAGACGGTGTGCTGTCCTTAACGGTCACCACAATCTTGTCTCCAACACTGGCGTAACGACGCTTGGTGCCGCCCAAGACACGGATAACCAAAACTTCTTTGGCACCGGTATTGTCTGCCACACGCAAACGGGATTCCTGCTGTAACATCTTACTTTACCTTTTCAATGATTTCTACAAGACGCCAGTTCTTCGTCTTACTCAACGGACGAGTTTCCATGATACGAACCGTGTCGCCCTTGGTGCACTCGTTCTTCTCGTCGTGGGCATGGAACTTGCTCGTGAAAGACACAAACTTTCCATACTTACCATGCTTCACGCGACGTGAAACACTTACCGTAATGCCCTTTTCCATAGCGGCGCTCGTTACAATACCGATCCGCTCTTTGCGCAAATTTCTTTCCATTGCTCTAACTCTTAGTGGTTTTTGCGCTGATGCAACTCGGTGGTTAAACGGGCTACCAGTTTGCGCGTCGCTGTAATGCGCATCGGGTTCTCCAAGGGAGACATCCGGTGGGTGCGCTTCATACGAAACAACTCCTCTTTTACCTGGGCCACTTTGACCGCCAAATCGGCGTCCTTAAGGGCTTTAATTTCTGCTGCTTTCATGATCTAAAGAAGGATTAGGCTTCCGTGTAGTCGCGACGGACAACCAGCGCGGTTTTTACCGGTAATTTCTGGGCGGCCAAACGAAGTGCTTCCACGGCGATATCCGCAGGAACACCGTCCAACTCAAACAACATGCGGCCCGGACGAACCACTGCTGCCCAATATTCTACTGCACCTTTACCTTTACCCATACGGACTTCCAATGGCTTCTTGGTGACAGGCTTGTCCGGAAAAATCCGGATCCACAACTGGCCTTCCCGTTTCATATAACGGGTAGCAGCAATACGTGCGGCTTCAATTTGACGAGCGGTCATCCAAACGTTTTCCAACGATTTGATGCCGAAAGATCCATACGCCAACGTGGTACCGCGTTGGGCATTCCCCTTCATGCGGCCCTTGAACTGCTTTCTAAACTTCGTGCGTTTCGGTTGTAACATCGCTTAGCTTCTTTGGCGTTCTACTTATTTCTTTGCACCTCCGCGACGATCGCGGCCTTGACCTCCTGCACCTGCGGGACGACGATCGCGATCGCGACCGCGATCACCACCTTCATTGGCTCCTGCACCCGTCTTCTTGGCTGGACCGAGCAAGTTAGACAAGTCACGCTTGCCGTAAACTTCGCCTTTCATGATCCACACCTTGATACCGATACGACCGTAAGTCGTGTGGGCTTCAGAAATATGGTAGTCAATGTCCGCGCGGAACGTGTGCAAGGGAGTACGGCCCTCTTTGAACTTCTCTGAACGGGCAATTTCCGCACCATTCAAACGACCAGAGATTTGCACCTTGATCCCTTCTGCTCCCATTCGCATGGTTGCAGCCATACTCATCTTGATGGCACGTCGGAAAGATATACGGCCTTCGATTTGGCGCGCAATGCTGTCAGCCACCAATTTGGCATCCAACTCGGGACGTTTGATTTCGTAGATGTTGATCTGTACTTCTTTTCCAGTCAACTTCTTCAATTCTTCGCGCAGCTTGTCTACTTCCTGACCGCCTTTTCCGATAATTACACCTGGACGAGCCGTAGCTACTGTCACAGTAACAACCTTCAAAGTGCGCTCAATGACAATACGAGAAACGCTTGCCTTGGTCAAACGAGCATAGAGATACTTGCGAATTTGTGCGTCCTCGGCCAATTTATCGCCGTAGTTACGTCCACCATACCAGTTGGATTCCCAACCTCTGATAAATCCAAGGCGATTGCCGATGGGGTTAGTCTTTTGTCCCATTTCTTATGCTTCAGCGTTTTCGGTGATCACTTGCTTGCTACCCACTACAATCGTAACGTGATTGGAGCGCTTACGAACACGGTGAGCGCGTCCCTGTGGAGCCGGAGAAATCCGCTTCAACATGCGACCGCCATCCACCATGACTGACTCAACAACCAAGTTGCTGTCTTCCATGCGTGCTTCGGGATTCTTGGTCTGCCAATTGCTCAATGCAGAGAGCAACAGTTTTTCCAAGCGAATAGAAGCCTCTTTGGGGCTGTATTTCAAAACGAACAAGGCCTTCTCTACCGCCATACCGCGAATCAAATCCGCCATCAGACGCATTTTACGAGGTGAGGTTGGGCAATTGTTCAAAGAAGCCATAGCCACACTTTTGCGCGACTCTTTGCGGGCTTCCGCGGAATTGTACTTACGAGATCCCATGGCTTATCGTTTTCCTTTGTCTTTCTTGTTACCAGCGTGGCCGCGGAAGGTACGCGTGGGAGCAAATTCTCCCAACTTGTGACCCACCATATTCTCCGTTACGTAGACCGGGATAAAGGCCTTGCCGTTGTGAACAGCAATTGTCTGACCGACAAAATCCGGGCTAATCATGGAGGCACGTGACCAGGTTTTCACCACGGTCTTTTTGCCTGACTCAACATTGTCCATCATCCGCTTCTCAAGCTTGTAATGGATATAAGGTCCTTTCTTTAGTGAACGAGCCATGGCTTATTTCTTGCGTTTTTCAATGATGTAACGATTGCTGGCCTTTTTAGGAGTACGTGTCTTGTATCCTTTCGCAGGAATGCCCTTGCGTGAACGGGGGTGACCACCGGTCGCACGGCCCTCACCACCACCCATGGGGTGATCTACAGGGTTCATAGCAACTGCACGTGTGCGAGGACGAACGCCTTTCCAACGGCTACGACCAGCCTTACCTGAAACTTCCAAAGCGTGGTCGCTGTTGCTTACCACCCCTACGGTCGCCATGCAGGTAACCAAAATCATGCGGGTTTCTCCAGAAGGCATGCGCAAAACTGCGTAACCTCCATCACGAGCTACCAACTGGGCAAAAGCACCCGCTGAGCGAGCAATAACACCCCCTTGACCGGGACGCATTTCAATGTTGTGAACTACGGTACCCAAAGGCAAATCAGAAAGTGGCAAAGCATTGCCAACTTCAGGTGCATTCCCAGGACCGCTAACAAGCTTCATGCCCACGGTAACACCGTTTGGCGCTAAGATGTAACGTTTCTCACCATCCGCATACACCATCAAAGCGATGAATGCACTGCGATTGGGATCGTATTCTACCGACTTCACGGTTGCAGGAATGTTTAACTTCTCCCGCTTGAAATCGATCAAACGATACTGTTGCTTGTGACCTCCGCCTTGATAGCGTACCGTCATTTTGCCTGTATTGTTACGACCTCCACGGCTCTTCTTAGAAACCAACAAGCTCTTCTCTGGTTCTACGCCAGGAGTGAGGGCTTTGAAGTCATTCACTACCCGGAAACGCTGTCCCGGTGTAATGGGTTTTAATTTACGTACCCCCATGGCTTACAGATTGCTATAGATGTCAATGGTCTGACCGTTGGTCACTTGAACCACGGCCTTCTTGTACGAAGACTTCTTGCCGGCCAAAATGCCGCTCTTGGTGAAGCGTACTACGTGGCGAGCTGCCACGATGCTGGTACGAACACTTTCTACCGTCACCCCATAACTGGCCTCCACCGCTTTGCGGATCTGCAGCTTGTTTGCGTCTTTTGCAACAACAAAAGAGTAGCAATTCTGCTTCTCACTGGCCGCGGCGGCCTTTTCGGTAATGATCGGGCGAATCAGGATATGTTCCATTATTTCGCGCTTAATGCAGTTTCAATTTTCTCAATCGAGGACTCTACCAAAACAATCACACCGGCATTCATAATATCGTATGTGTTTAGTTCTGAGTGAGTTATAACATTTGAGCCCTCAAAATTGCGGGACGACAAATATACGTTTTTATCTGAATCTCCAAGCACTACCAGGGATTTTTTTCCATGGAGGCCCAAAGCCTGAATCATAGAAACAAATTGCTTGGTCTTTGGAGCGTCAAAAGAAAGGTTCTCCAAAACAACCAAATTCTGCTTGGAAGCCTTGATGCTCAATGCCGACTTACGAGCCAACACTTTCACTTTCTTGTTCAGTTTGAAGCTGTAATCACGTGGTTGCGGACCGAAAACACGACCACCACCGCGGTAGATAGGAGACTTCATGGAACCGTGACGAGCGCCACCCGTTCCTTTCTGCTTATGTACTTTCTTGGTTGTGCGAGCAATTTCCGCGCGCTCCTTGGCCTTGTGTGTACCTTGACGTTGGTTCGCCAAGTACTGCTTTACGTCCAAGTAAACAGCATGCTCGTTGGGCTCAATAGCAAAAACACTATCGTTCAGGGTTGCCTTGCGACCCGTCTCTTTGCCCAGGGAGGAAAGAATGTTCAGTTCCATTATTTCTCAACAATTACCATGGACTGCTTGGCTCCAGGAACAGAACCTTTTACAATCAACAAATTCTTCTCCGTATCGACCTTCAATACCTGCAAGTTTTGAATTTTAACGTTGTCACCGCCGGTACGACCCGCCATGCGCATTCCTTTGAATACACGAGAGGGATCCGAACCCGCACCGATTGAACCCGGTGCACGCAGACGGTTGTGCTGACCGTGGGTGGATTCACCCACACCGCTAAATCCGTGACGTTTTACAACGCCCTGGAAACCCTTGCCCTTGGAGGTTCCGGCGACAGAAACAAACTCTCCTTCCGTAAAAAGCGAAACAGGAAGAACATCGCCCAAGGCGATACCGGTTGTCTCCATGTCGCGGAATTCCACGTACTTGGATTTTGCATTGGTTTTCGCTTTTTCAGCGTGGCCGGCGGCAGCTTTGATCGGGCGCTTTACGTCGCCAAATCCAATCTGCACGGCATTGTAACCATCGACATCCTGGGTCTTGATCTGGGTAACCACACAGGGCCCCACCTCAAGCACCGTACACGGATAGTTTTTACCATCCGCATCAAAGATGCTGGTCATTCCGATTTTTTTGCCAATCAATCCAGGCATGATTCAGAACTATTAATTATTAATGAAAAACGATTACACTTTGATTTCTACCTCAACACCGCTGGGAAGTTCCAACTTCATCAGGGCGTCGATGGTTTTGCTTGAGGAGCTGTAGATATCCAACAAACGCTTGTAGCTGGAAAGCTCGAACTGCTCGCGCGCCTTTTTATTGACGTGTGGAGAACGCAGTACCGTGTAGATGCGCTTGTTGGTAGGCAATGGAATGGGTCCATTGACAACAGCGCCGGTGCTCTTCACCGTCTTAACAATTTTCTCAGCCGACTTGTCCACCAGGTTGTGGTCGTACGACTTCAATTTGATGCGAATTTTTTGACTCATCACGGTGAAGATTAAGCGTTTCCTTTGACTTTGGCAATTACCTCGTCAGCAATGTTCTTTGGCGTTTCCGCATAGTGACTGAACTCCATGGTGGAACTTCCACGGCCAGAAGTGATGGTACGCAAAGCTGTTACGTATCCAAACATCTCACTCAATGGTACTTTGGCCTTGATAATGGCCGCACCCAATTTAGAGTCCATGCCTTCAACTTGGCCGCGGCGCTTGTTGAGGTCACCAACCACATCGCCCATGCTTGTATCGGGAGTATCTACCTCCAACTTCATAACAGGCTCTAGAATAACTGGATTCGCACGACGGGCTGCCTCGCGGAAGCCTGCCTTTGCCGCCAATTCAAAAGAAAGGGCGTCCGAGTCAACCGGGTGGAACGAACCGTCGGACAAGGTTACCTTCATGCTGTCCAATGCATACCCGGCCAAAGGACCGTTCTTCATGGATTCTTTGAAGCCCTTTTCAATGGCTGGAACAAATTCACGGGGAATGTTACCGCCTTTGATTTCGTTTACAAACTGCAAACCAACCACGTTCTCGTCCGCTGGACTGATGGTGAAGACGATGTCGGCAAACTTACCGCGACCACCGGTTTGCTTCTTGTACACCTCGCGGTGCGAAAAGGATCCGTTCAAGGCCTCCTTGTACTGCACCTGGGGAGCACCCTGGCTGCATTCTACTTTGAATTCGCGCTTCAAGCGGTCCACGATGATTTCCAAGTGCAATTCACCCATACCGGAGATAACGGTTTGGCCCGTCTCTTCATCGGTGTGAACCTTGAAAGTGGGATCTTCTTCCGCCAATTTGGCCAAAGACATACCCAACTTATCCACGTCGCCTTGGGTCTTTGGCTCAATGGCCAAACCAATAACGGGCTGTGGGAAGCTCATGGATTCCAAAATGATGGGGAACTTCTCTTCGCACAAGGTGTCTCCGGTACGGATGTCCTTGAAGCCAACGCCTGCACCAATATCACCTGCCTCGATCAAATCGATCGGATTTTGCTTGTTGGCGTGCATTTGGAAGATACGCGAGATACGCTCTTTGTTGTCCGTACGCATGTTTTGAACGTAGGAGCCTGCAGCCAATTTACCGCTGTAAACGCGGAAGAAGCACAGACGACCAACAAAGGGGTCGGTAGCAATTTTAAACGCCAGAGCAGCGAAAGGCTCACTCGGGTCGGGACGACGGATTTCTTCGGCGTCGGTCTTGGGGTTGATTCCTTTGATGGCATCCACGTCTACCGGAGTAGGCAAGTAGGCCATAACGGCATCCAACATGGTCTGAACACCCTTGTTTTTGAAAGCTGAACCACACAGAACCGGAGTGATCTTCATGGCAATCGTAGCCTTGCGGATGGCGTTCACCAATTCCTCGCGGGTGATGGTCTCAGGAGCTTCAAAAAACTTCTCCATCAGGTTGTCATCGAATTCAGCAACGGCTTCCACCATCTTGCCGTAGTATTCGTCAACTGTATCCTTCAAATCCGCAGGAATTTCGATTTCCTGGTAGGTCATGCCTTGGGTATCGTCGTTCCAGATAATGGCTTTGCGGTCCAAAAGGTCCACAACGCCGCGGAAGTCTTGCTCTGCTCCGATCGGAACTTGCAAAGGAACCGGGTTGCCTTTCAGCTTGTCGCTGATTTGGTTAACAACATTAAAGAAGTCTGCACCTGTACGGTCCATTTTGTTGACAAAAGCCAAACGGGGGACGCTGTACTTGGTGGCTTGACGCCATACGGTCTCGGACTGGGGCTGAACACCGCCTACGGCACAGAAAAGAGCCACGGCTCCGTCCAATACCCGCAGGGAGCGCTCCACCTCTACGGTAAAGTCTACGTGACCTGGAGTGTCAATGATGTTGATCTTGTAATCTTCTGTATCCGCAACAGGCTGACCTTGAGAAGTAGGGTACTTCCAAAAGCAGGTTGTTGCAGCAGAGGTAATGGTGATGCCGCGCTCTTGCTCCTGAACCATCCAGTCCATGGTAGCGGCGCCATCGTGTACTTCACCGATTTTGTGGCTGACCCCTGTGTAATAAAGGATCCGCTCAGTAGTAGTCGTCTTACCGGCATCGATGTGCGCCATGATGCCGATGTTGCGCGTGTATTTAAGGTCTCTTTTGGCCATGATTGGATCCTGTTAGAAACGGAAGTGAGAGAATGCTTTGTTCGCTTCGGCCATCTTGTGGACGTCCATGCGTTTTTTCACTGCAGCGCCTTCTTCTTTTGCGGCGGCCAAAATCTCAGCAGCCAATTTGGCAGCCATCGTTTTTTCGTTGCGCTGGCGAGAGTAGCCGATCAGCCATTTGATGGCCATGGATACCTTCCGTTCGGGACGGATGGGCTGCGGAATTTGGAAGGTGGCTCCACCAACGCGGCGGCTGCGCACTTCCACGTGGGGCATGACGTTGGTCAACGCCTGCTTCCACATTTCCAGTCCATTGCCTTCGCCGGTCTTCTCGGATACGATGTCTACGGCTTCGTAGAAAATAGCGTATGCGATACTCTTTTTGCCGTCGTACATCATGTTGTTAACGAAACGCGTAACCAGCGTGTCGTTAAAACGTGGATCCGGCAACAGGGGGCGTTTTTTAGCTCTTGCTTTTCTCATGACAGAGGAGGATTCTCTAAACTAAAGGATTATTTTTTTGCTTTGGGTCGCTTGGTACCGTACTTGGAGCGGCGTTGCATACGGCCGTTTACACCGGCGGTATCCAAGGCACCACGTACAATGTGGTAACGAACACCCGGAAGGTCTTTCACACGACCACCACGCACCAAAACGATGCTGTGCTCTTGCAAGTTGTGTCCTTCGCCCGGGATGTAGGCGTTTACTTCGTTGCCGTTGGTCAGGCGCACACGTGCGACTTTCCGCATGGCAGAATTCGGCTTCTTGGGCGTGGTCGTGTACACACGGGTGCACACTCCGCGGCGTTGCGGGCAGGCGTCCAGTGCGGCCGACTTGCTTTTATCCACCAATTTGGTGCGCCCTTTGCGAACGAGCTGCTGAATCGTTGGCATTTGTCGATGCGTAGGTTAGGTTAATTCAATGGAAAACGTATCCCCGGTTTTTTGGGGACTGCAAATGTAGGACAATTTTCTCAATGAACAACATGGAATTGCGTTAATTAAGAAGGCCACTCCTTTGTCGTACCTTAGCGGTCCTGAATTTTTTTCTCCCATGAATGATTTGCGCGCCGGACTCAATCCGCCCCAACGAGAAGCCGTAGAGCACACCGAAGGGCCGGTTATGGTCATTGCGGGTGCCGGTTCCGGCAAAACGCGGGTGCTGACCGTGCGCATTGCGTATTTGTTGGAGAAAGGCGTCGATCCATTTAACATTTTGGCGCTCACTTTTACGAACAAGGCCGCCCGTGAGATGCAAGCCCGCATCGGCAAGTTGGTCGATGCCAGCTCGGCCAAGTCCTTGTGGATGGGTACATTCCACAGTGTTTTTGCACGTATCCTTCGGGCGGAAGCTGGAAAACTCGGATTTCCGGCCAATTTTACCATTTACGATACCGAAGACGCCCAAAAAGTATTGGCCGGCCTTATTAAAGAAGCGCAGCTGGACAAAGACATTTACAAAACGAAGGCAGTTGCCAGTCGAATTAGCCAGTACAAGAATGCCTTGATTACCCCGAAGGCCTACGATCAACGCGGCGACTTGCAAGAACAAGACGCCGCCGCACGTCTCCCCCAGCTGGGGAACCTCTACCGGGCCTATATGGAAAAGTGCTTCAAGGCCGGAGCGATGGATTTTGACGACCTGCTCCTCAAAACCAACGAACTCTTCATCCGGTTCCCCGAGGCCTTAGCCAAATACCAAGAGCGATTCAAGTACATTTTGGTAGACGAGTACCAGGATACCAACCACAGCCAATACCTTATTGTCAAGGCACTGGCCAGTCGATACGAAAACCTCTGCGTGGTGGGCGACGACGCCCAATCCATCTATGCGTTTCGCGGTGCCAACATTCGGAACATCTTGAATTTCCGTTCGGACTATTCCGACGCTGTTGAGATTCGGTTGGAACAAAATTACCGCTCTACCAAGAACATCGTCGGCGCGGCCAATTCGTTGATTGCACACAACCAAGAGCAACTGGAGAAAAACGTTTGGACCGCCAATGCGCAAGGAGATCCTATTGTGGTTCACAAAGCCATGAGCGACACCGACGAAGCGCATTACGTTGCACAAACGATGTGGGACCGGCACATGCGGGAACAAAGGAATTGGGACCAATTCGCTATTCTATACCGAACCAACGCCCAAAGCCGCTCGTTTGAGGAGGCCTTTCGTCGCCGTAACATTCCCTACACGATCTACGGAGGAACATCCTTTTACCAGCGCAAAGAAATCAAGGACGTAATGGCCTATGTCCGCTTGGCCTTGAATCCGAACGACGAAGAAGCTTTGCGCCGCATCATCAATTTGCCGGGACGAGGCATCGGGGAGACGACATTGACCCGGTTGACCGTGGTCGCTGCCGAACAAGGGCTTTCCTTGTGGGGAGCACTCAATCTCCTTCCGGGTGTCGAAATGGGCATCAACCGTCCCACGGTTCAAAAACTGGTCGATTTCGCAGACCTGCTCCGCAGCTTTGCGGTTGTCGCCAACCAAAAGAACGCCTTTGACGCGGTGGAACACATTGCCAAACACAGCGGTTTGGTGCGTGCTTTGGCCGAAGACAAAACGCCCGAAGGGGTTTCGCGTCAAGAAAACGTTCAGGAATTGCTGAACGGCATTCAGGAGTTTGTGGAGGAACAGGAACAAATCGAAGGCGGAAACCCCACGCTGGAGGCCTTTGCCCAAGACATCGCCCTGCTAACCGACGTCGACACAAAAAAAGAAGACGACCAACCCAAGGTGACCTTGATGACCATCCACTTGGCAAAAGGCTTGGAATTTCCCGTTGTATTTGTCGTCGGCATGGAAGAGACCCTGTTCCCGTCCATGATGGCCAGCCAAAGCCGAGCAGACTTGGAAGAAGAACGCCGCCTTTTTTACGTGGCGCTCACGCGAGCAGAGCACGCGGCCTACTTGACCTATGCCCATGTGCGGTTCCGGTGGGGCAAATTGATGGATTGCGAACCCAGTCGATTCTTGGACGAATTGGACGAGCAGTTCTTGGACATTCACGTGCCGGTAGTCAGTCCCACTTACCGTCCCGCACAATCTTTGTTGGATGCCTTTGACTCCCCCTCCCCTGCTGTTCGGACCGGCGAGAAGTTTACGCGCGGTCCGCAATCCAGCGGGGCGGCGCAGCGAAATTCGGGAACGGCAAAACCCGGGAGCACTCCGGTCAAACCTTCCAGCCAACCTGCCCCCCTTGCTTTGGCGGCACCTGGTCGATTCAAACCGGTGGCCTCTGCCCACCAAGTAGGTCAAGCTCCTCTGGACCTCGAAGCCGGAGAACGGGTGCTTCACGACCGTTTTGGAACCGGCACCGTACGGGAAATTTCCGGCGAAGCCGGAGACCTCCGGGCGACCGTGCACTTCGACAATGCCGGGGAGAAAAAACTCCTCCTAAAGTTTGCTAAATTGCAGCGATTAAATCCATGATGAATACCCAGCACATCGATGCTCTGTCCTTGACGTACAACACGGACCGCACCCCCTTGAAACTGTCGGAATACGGCAGGCACATTCAATCCATGGTGGACCATGTTTTGACGTTGGAAGACCGCGCGATGCGCACCCATGCAGCCCATGCGGTGGTGGATGCCATCGCGCAATTGCAACCTTCTATTAAAGAATATCCCGACTGGCAGCACAAATTGTGGGACCACGTTTTTTCGTTGTCGGATTACACCCTCGATGTAGACGCTCCCTTTCCCGCTCCACTCCCCGAAGGGCGAGCCGCTAAACCGGAACCCATTGCCTATCCGGTAAAGAGTACCGCCCATCGGTACTACGGGAATATCCTCCGGGAAATGATCCAGAAAGCATTGAATTTACCCGAAGGAGAGGAACGCGATGCCTTAATTTTTGACATCGCCAACCAAATGAAGCGCAGCTACCTTACCTGGAACAAAGACTATGTTGACGACGCGGTCATTTTCAAGGAGCTGAAAACCCTCTCTGGAGGGGAAATTGCCGTCGAAAATGTAGCGCTCACCATCCAGCATGGGATTGCGATCAAATATGCCCCTTTGCACACCAAAACCAAAAAAACCGCCAAAAAAGGATTCTTCAAAACCCGCACTGGCACCCCGCCCTCTTCCGGACAAGGAGGAGGATTTAAACCTTACAACCGCAAAAAATAATGGCGCGTTTTCAGATTGAAGGAGGACACCGATTGCAAGGAGAAATCCAGGCCCAAGGAGCCAAAAACGAAGTCCTCCAAATTTTATGTGCCGTCTTATTGACGTCAGAACCCGTTCGGGTCACCAACATTCCCGACATCATTGACGTCAATAAACTCATTGAAATTTTAGGCGACTTTGGCGTGAAGGTGCAAAAAAATGCTCCTGGAGATTTCACCTTCCAAGCCGATGCGGTAGATGTTGATTTTCAGTTTACCGATTCGTACAAAAAGAAGGGCGCTGCCTTGCGAGGCTCCATCATGTTGGTAGGTCCCTTGTTGGCCCGCTTTGGCAAAGGTTACATTCCAAAACCCGGAGGCGACAAAATTGGCCGACGCCGGTTGGACACCCACTTCCAGGGCTTAATGGCTTTGGGTGCCGCTTTTAAAAGCGAAGAAGGTTCGGGATTTTACGGCGTTGAAAAGACGAGCGTCGGTTTAAAAGGTGCGTACATGCTTCTCGAAGAGGCGTCCGTGACGGGAACAGCAAACATTGTCATGGCCGCCGTTCTCACACCTGGAACCACCACCATTTACAATGCCGCCTGCGAGCCGTATTTGCAGCAACTGTGCAGCATGCTGGTCCGAATGGGTGCGAAAATAGACGGAATTGGTTCCAACTTGCTCCGCATCACCGGAGTGGACCAGTTGGGGGGCACCGACCACCGCTGTTTGCCTGATATGATCGAGATTGGAAGTTGGATTGGGTTGGCCGCAATGACCCAGTCGGAAATCACGATTAAAAATACCGGATTTGACCATTTGGGTGTGATGCCGGGTGTTTTCCAAAAGTTGGGAATTCACCTGGAGCGCCGCGGGGATGACATTTATGTCCCTGCCCAAGATCATTATGAAATTCAGTCGTACATGGACGGCGGAATCTTGACCATTTCGGATGCTCCTTGGCCCGGTTTCACTCCCGACTTGCTGAGCATCATCCTGGTAACCGCTACCCAAGCCCGAGGTTCGGTTTTGGTACACCAGAAAATGTTTGAAAGCCGCCTGTTCTTCACCGACAAGCTGATCGACATGGGCGCCCAAATCATTCTGTGCGACCCCCACCGGGCTACCGTAATTGGATTGGACCGCAAAGTGGCCTTGCGCGGCACGACCATGTCTTCGCCCGATATCCGTGCCGGAATTGCGCTCCTCATTGCAGCCCTGAGTGCAGACGGCACCAGCATCATCCAAAACATCGACCAAATCGACCGAGGCTACGAACACATCGACGAGCGATTGCGGGCTATTGGCGCGAAAATTGTACGACTTAACGACTAAACACCCCTCTCCTATGAAAACAAACCTGAAAATCGCCGCTTGGACTGTGGCTCTGGCAACAGGAGTTGCCGTGCTTTACGTGGCCCGGACCAATGCCTCGTATGCCGAGAACCACGGCGTTGACCTCAAAACAGCCGCTCTGGAACAAATGGCCAACTTCAACGTGGGCGATCAGGCTCCCGACTTGGCCTACCCCGACCCCAGCGGTAAAGTGATCAAACTATCCTCCTTGCGGGGCAAAGTAGTTTTGCTTGACTTCTGGGCATCTTGGTGCAGTCCGTGCCGGATGGAGAACCCCAATGTGGTTCGGGTTTACAACCAATACAAGGACGCCAAATTCAC
>Ga0164292_10000555_pt1 | contig 29575 bp, 28 predicted proteins | sample GEODES117metaG_FD_111486 | JGI IMG/M metagenome (GOLD analysis project Ga0164292, IMG submission 111486) | Eutrophic lake water microbial communities from Lake Mendota, Wisconsin, USA - GEODES117 metaG | ecosystem: Environmental > Aquatic > Freshwater > Lake | place: USA: Lake Mendota...
ACAAAACGCCAAAATTCCCAAAAAATAATGGGGAATGCTATAATAATACCCCCTACAAATGCCATTGTAATGCTACTCAAAAATTGACCACCAAATGTGGTACTCTGCATAGTCACTTGCACTGGAGGCATACAAAGCGCATCTCCTAAATGAGCCCAGTGACTAAAATCGCATAGCGCCTTATAGCTGATAAAATCTTTATTGATTGGGCCAACTATGATATTGTCAAAAATCCAGTTTCGGTATATAAAAATGAAAATGGCTCCTACTAAAATAGCCAAAACAGAACGAATAATATGTGCGCGCAACTCTTCTAGATGATCTATAAATGTCATCTCTTCTTTTCCTTCACTTGCAGATCTGTTGAATAATGCCATGGTGGGGTTTCTGTGCTAGGCCGCAAAGTTAGGGATATGGGGGATAAGATTTATCGTAAAACCTTCAATTTAACCATTTCAATTCGGGTATCACTTACGGTAAGAATATCAAACTTAAAATTATTGATAATGATGGTTTCCTTTTGCTTAGGAATCGTTTCGTGTTCATTAATGATATACCCACTTAAGGTTTCAGATTCACCTGCGGGAAGCTCTAAATTGTATTTTTCATTCAAATAATCCAATTCCAACCTTCCACTTAATATAAATTCGTCCTCAGCCAATTGCTTTTCTACAAATTCTTCCTCATCATATTCGTCATGAATTTCACCAAAAATTTCCTCCAGCACATCTTCCATCGTAACAATACCTGCAGTGCCACCAAATTCATCCACTACCCAGGCAATACTTTTTCTTTCTTTTGAAAATTTATTGATTAAGTCTGTAGCGCTCATGCTTTCTGGAACCGCAATGATCGGGTGCAACATGTCTTTTACATTGCTTGGTTTATCAAACAAATCCAATTGATGAATATAACCCACTATGTTATCGATGCTTTCTTCGTATACCAATAGTTTACTCAATTTAGTATTGATGAATTCTAACTTGGCTTCTTCTAAACTGGCATTGATATCTAAGGCAACAATTTCGGTTCTTGGAACCAAGCATTGTCTGATTTTAATAGTTGGCAAACTCAATGCATTCTCAAATAATTCTGTATTAAGTTCCTGTGATTCTTCGTCTTGTTCTTTGGTTTGTTGAAAAAAATGCTCAAGGTCTACTTTAGTAAAAACCTCATTTTTATTATTTACCCTAACATTAAATACATATTTCAAAATCCATTGAGACATGTTTACAAATAAGTCGGTTAATGGAAGAAATAGGTTGTGAAAGAAATTGGCCAAAGGTGCAAAGAAGGTTAACAGCGTATCATTTTTTGCCCTGAAAATGGCTTTAGGTAAGAATTCTCCGATGATCAATACTACTATGGTAGATAAGAAAGTATCAAATGCAAGTTTTAAATATTCATTTTCGAGCTTTAATGGATTCCAAACACCCATTTGCAATAACTCATCAAAAAGCAAACCATAAATAACCAAAAAAATATTCAACCCAATTAGGCATGTTCCAATAAATCGGGCAGGAAATTCCATAAACCGCGCCAGTATGGTGCCGCTTTTCTTACCCTGCTTTTTTTTCAACTCAATGGTTAATCGGTTGGCAGTTACAAATGCTATTTCATAGCCAGCAAAAAAACCGATAAATAGCAATGTGCCTACTATACAAAGAATGGTATAGATATGTGTCATAGCTCAAAGTTAAGGGATATCTATACAAAAAAGCACCCCGTAGAAACGGGGTACGGTACCGGTAATTTATTTATATGAGAAAAATTGACTGATATGTTCTATGTCATATTGAATGCTTTCCCATTACCAACCAAGGCTTAAAAGCGCGTAATATTATTACTATCATCCCCGACCATATCAGAAAACCAAGCTCCTGTTAATAGAGATTGATGGCTGATCTACTAAATCATTAAAAATCAGCTAAAACAGGCTTGTTCTGCATGATTTCTTCTATTGTTTTGGTTATTTCAGGGGTAATGAGTGCCAATGCGTCCATGGCTTTGAGGTTGTCTATTAATTGTTCTTTTTTAGTGGCTCCTAAAATGGCGGTGGTTACATGGGGGTTTTTGATACACCATGCAATGCTTAAAGCAGCCAATGAAATACCTAAGTTGTTGGCAATATTTTGTAATTGCTTTACTTTTTCAATCTTGGCTTCTACATAAGTGCGCTCTTTTAACCAATCAAATCCTTCCACTGCTAAACGGCTATCTGCTGGAATTCCATTATTGTATTTACCAGTAAGTAACCCTGAAGCCAATGGGCTCCAAATAGTGGTTCCTAAACCTACATTTTTAAATACCTGTAAATAATCGTTCTCCATTTTTTCTCTTTCAAACAAATTATATTGTGGTTGTTCAACTGATGGTCCGATTAAGCGATAGGATTGAGCAACTCTATGTGCTTCCATAATTTCTACCCCACTCCATTCGCTAGTTCCCCAATACAAAATTTTCCCTTGTTGAATCAATGTGTTCATGGTTTGCACTACTTCTTCAATAGGAACTGCTTTATCGGGGCGATGACAGAAATACAAATCCAAATAATCGGTTTGCAAACGTTGTAAAGCTTCATGACAAGCTTCTGTAAGGTGTTTGCGACTTAAACCCGTTTGATTGGGTTTATTGTTTTTTCCTCTCCAACCAAAAAAAGCTTTGGAAGAAAGTACATAAGAAGTTCTGTCCCAGTTTTTTTCTTTCAATACCCTTCCCATCATTTTTTCACTTTCACCTAAGGCATATACTTCGGCATTATCGAAAAAATTGATGCCATTGTCGTAAGCAATGCCCATCAATTCATCGGCACTATTGTCTTTGATTTGTTTGTGAAAAGTTACCCAGGATCCAAAACTTAAAGCACTGAGTTGTAATCCGGTTCTGCCCATGTATCTATATTCCATAAATTGTTATTAGTTATTGAGGTATCTTATATCTTATATCTTATATCTTATATCTTATATCTTATATCTTATATCTTATATCTCTTATCTCATATCTCTTATCTTTTAGTTGCGCTATCTGGTAAGATAATGAAACTACCTGGTTGTAAATCATAATAAGAGATTTGTGTAAACTCTTGATTAGCATTAAATCCTTTTTTTGCAAATAATTTTTGACGTGGCTCTTTCTGAGAAATTTCTACAAATTGATCGGTATAAAATTTGCCCAAAGTTTGATCCCAATACAATTCACTGGTAAACAACGTATCTCCATTCACACGAATAATTACCACACTATCTCTCAAAAATATTTTTCTATCCTGCTCTAGATATCTTCCGTATTTGGCCCTTAGCCGGGTTTCTACTTTAGCACTGTCGTTGTAAAATTCTACGTATAAGGAATTGGGGAATTCCGATTTTAGTGCACTATCCCCTTGATAACGCAATAAAATTGGTGCCATTAGTTTTGCTTTCATGACACCCTCAACACTTAAATAGCTTACAATATTCCTTCCTTCTTCAATGCCTGGTTTTTTAACACCCAACTGTTTAACTACATTCACATCATTCTCGCACCCAACAATAAAAAAGCAGCCCAATAATAAGGCTGCAATCCATTGAGTAGTATGCTTGATGTTAATCATATTTGCGTTTGATGAACCAGTTGTCGTTTAAGCTCAAGCCAAATGTAAACTGAAAAAAGTTTTCTGTAATATTGTTTACGTTCGAACCTCTTTTGCCAAATTGAAACGCTGTTTGCAGAACTGTAAACTGAGTTTCGTAGGCCCTCCATTTACGAATTGGAAACCCAGCTCCAAAAGAGGCGCTCATGGTTTTTAATCCATTGCCATCTGCATTGATATAGTCTTGACCAAAATTAAAGCCTACTCTATAATTCACATTGTTTAAATAATTTCTTTGAGCTTGAGGATTAGGACTGATCTGTCCCCCAATTTTTACCATCCAACTATTATTCAATGCATCGGGTTGCCCGTTGAAGCGATAATTTTTCCATTGCGTAGTAGTATATTCAACTCCAAAAGACCATAATTCAAATAAACCTGCTGTATTACTCAATGTTTTGTGTAATACAATACCTGCCTCGTAAGTAGCTGGCATTATAACAGTCCCTTTCACATTGTCTTGCCTAAAAACAGTATCAATAGGTATAGGATTTCCAATCGAATTAACTACAAAAGTTTCTTTGATGATGTTTTGACTTGTATTTAAAGTTTGTTGTAAAGTGCCACTCGCTCCAAAGCGCAATAAATAATTTCGAGTTGCTTTGGTGATGGTATTTACTTTTTTGTAAACTGAAAATTCATATTGTAAACCCAAGTGTAAAAAAACATTTCCTAAATTGGTAATTGAAGCAGAATTGGATTGATTGTATGGAATTGTATCGTTTAAGAATGTTTTCTTTGTGCTAATTTCTTTTCTTCCAAAAGTATATCCAGTGTTAAACCCAACATGTAAATCTTTCCATTTTTTTCCGATACCAATATAAGCTTGATTGAGACCTCCATTTCCTTCGTAAACTGTACCAATACTATCTCCGGCAGATCTGGTTCTTTCGATTACTTGGTAATTAATTTTACTAATGGGTTTTAAGCCAAAAGCCATACCAAGTCCTTTCTTTTTATCCAGTGGCATTCCAATCGCAATATAATTTGGGATAAAATAGATTGAATTATTTTTTCCATTGGGCACTTTACTTACCAATGTTCTAGAATCGATCAATAATGCTAAGTCGTAAGAGATCATGTAAAATGATCCATAAGTTGCAGGATTTGCAAAATTAACAGACTGCCCAACATTATTACTCAAACCATCTGCATAAGCGGCTCTAATTCCGCCCATACCTCTGCTGATAATATGATGAGAGCCATTAAGGTCGCCAATGCCAAACCTAGAATAGGGAGAATTTACCTGAGCGGTTAAATTAATTGAAATGATGATACAACTAACCACAAAGGCCAGCCTACCTGTTGTTGAACTCACTAATTGCATATAAGCCTTTAAAAATTAGGTTTGGGTCGGCAAATATCCTGTTTTTTAAGTGCGGTACAAAAAAAGGCATGTCTCCACCGGTTAATAGCACGTTAAAGTTGCTGTATTTCAATGAGTAAGCGTCAATTATTCCATCAATTTCTTTTGCCATACCCAAAATAACCCCACTTAAAAGGTTGGTTTTGGTATCATAACCCACTAAAGGAAAGTCATGTTCGGGATCTACAATGGGTAAAAGTGCGGTAAACTCGTTCATAGACCTAAAACGCATGCTCATTCCCGGAGAAATACTTCCACCCAAGAATTCGTGCTGATTATTCACGAAATTATAGGTAATACAAGACCCGAGCGCAATGGCCAAATTATGTTGATGAGGAAATAAATGCACCGAAGCGGAAACCAATGCCAGCCTATCTGCACCTATGGTTTCGGGCTTGCCAACAGGGGTAGTAATGGGTAATTTACTGGTATGGTTAAGTTTATGAAACTGCGTTTTGCTACTCAATAATGCCTCGATTTCGGGAGGATGAACAATTACAGAGGATAAAATGCTTTTTGTTGGTTGAAATTGGGCAATAATTTGTTCAATAGAATCAACGCTGGTATCTGGAAGAACTATTTCTTGAATAAAGTCTTTTTCATGAAATAAACCCGCTTTTAATCGGGTATTGCCAAAATCGAAACAAATGGTTTTTTGCATGTTGGTGATTATTGGTCAAAGTTAAATCCTTTCAATTCTTTAAAATGACCATTTAACTGAATCTTTTCTTTTAAATTTTCCATCCCTGCTACAATGGGCAATACTTTGGCTATATGCCTTTTTAAATATTCTATTCTATATTTCTCTTTGAATAAACCCAATAATTCGTATTCTTCATCTAATGAAAGCCCTGCATGATGCGCTAAATCATAACTCAAGAGTTCGTTGCTAGATTTTTTAAAATCTTTTTTCACTTCGAGTAATCGATGTAATTCGAATATGGAGGCCAATAATTTTTTAATCAATAAGGTTTCATTGTTCGTTTCATTGTCAGGATAACTCACAATTGCACCACTGTAGATTTTGTCGGGAATTGATTTAACCAATTCCAAAATGGAAAATACTTTGATGCCCTTGGTTTTAATGTCCATTTTTCCGTCTGGATGCACAGCTACAATCTCTTCAATTTCTACCAGGGTTCCCATTTCTGCAATACTGGATTTAAGTACTGTAGGGATGCCAAATGGTTTTTTTTCCGCAAAACAATCGGTAATTAATTCTTTGTAACGAGGCTCGAAAATGTGCAGATTCAATGATTCGCCAGGAAACACAACAATGGCTAAAGGGAAAATTGGAATAAAATTAATCATGGCTTGTACTAAAGTAAACCGAAGTTTTCGGTTCTTTGGGGCACAATTTAGTAAAAATGCTCATTTCGGGGTTTACCATTATCAAGAATGCTGTTTCAAACGATTATCCAATTGTAGAAGCTATTCAATCTATTTTGCCAGTAGTAGATGAAATGATTATTCTAGTGGGGGATTGTACCGATGAAACTCTTGCCCTGATGGAATCCATTGGCGATCCTAAAATAAAAATTCATCATTCAATTTGGGATGCTTCATTAAGAAAAGGAGGAACAGTATTAGCGGTAGAAACCAATAAAGCATTTGAATTGATCAACCCAGCAAGTACTTGGGCTTTTTATATACAGGGAGATGAAGTGATACACGAACAATACCATGGTGCTATTCGCACTGCATGCGAAAAATATAAAAACGATCAAGCAGTAGATGGATTACTGTTTAAGTATTTGCATTTTTATGGTACTTATGATTATGTGGGAGATAGTAGGAAGTGGTATAATCACGAAGTAAGAATTATTCGCAACGATAAAACCATTCAATCCTATAAAGACGCACAGGGTTTTAGAAGGGGAGAACAGAAGCTGATGGTGAAAGCGATTGACGCATATGTGTATCATTATGGGTGGGTAAAGTCACCAGAACAAATGATGAAGAAGCAAAAGGCGGTAAGTAGATTTTGGGTAAATGATAAAGTTTTAGAAGCGTATAAAAAAATTCCAGATTTTTTCGACTATAGTCAATTCGATTCTTTGGAAAAATTTAAAGGCACTCATCCTTCTGTAATGAATGAAAGGATAAAACGGTTGAATTGGAAGGTGGAACTCGATCCTACAAAAAAGAAATTTTCTTTAAAAGACAAACTGCTGTATTATTTCGAAAAAGCAACAGGCCTTCGCTTATTCGATTTTAGGAATTATAAATTACTGCGTTAGTTTTTTTGATACGTTTTCCAGCAAATGAGCAGGGGCCATACATGCAAAAATACACCGTATTGATAATTGAGGGTACTCTCCACTAAGCAGGAGGCTGCAATAGCAAGGGTCCAAATGATGAGGAATGGATTTTTATGCCGGAACCCATACCAGGCAGGGTAAAACAACCATATGGCAAATAAAATCATTCCTGTTAAGCCACTTCCCATCCACCAAAACAGCCATTGATTAAAAGGCCAACCATATTGGGTTTTGCTTCCGTTGAATTGTTGTGAAAATGTTTCTTTAATTTTTTCTGGAATTGCCGACCAGCCAATTGCAGTTACATGATTATTTTTAATCGCGCTCCAAGCGGCTGTATTTACTGCTCTTCTAACTCCATCGGAATAAGTGGAGTCGTATCCCTTGCTATTGTATTGTTGCCAATCGTAGATGCTGTAACGAATTTTTTGCTGGGTTGTAGGAAAAATATACAATGCACCAACTACCAAAGCCAATCCAATGAATAGGTTAATTAAGCGCTTTTTTTTCAACTCTTTATTGCTATTAAAATGGTATATGCCATATCCAACTAAAATGATGAAAACCATTGCCCATGCTGTTCTTACCGAAAGAAATAAAATGGCGGCCAATAAGATAATAAACGAGAACTTCTTATAACGTGCATTCGCAACAGGCAAAAGGGTAAACAACAAAGCGCTGCATAAAAACATGCTGAACCTTAAATGGTCATTATCCATTAAAACAGGCAAGGATTTTCCTTTTCCATATTCTTCAATAACTGTGGTTGCATGAAAAACAAACCAACTTATTGGATACAATAATGCAATGAGGGCTGCATGAATCCAGGGCTGCGAAAAGGTTTTAGTAAAATCAAACTTTTCGGCAACAATGGCTGTTAATCCAGCAATTGGATAAACAGAAAATGTAAGCAACAATTGAAGGTTTGTTGATGTAAACCCTTGTTGATAAATTCCCATAAAAAGCAAGAGAATAGGGCTGCAACACCAAATGAGTAGCGGATTTTTAAGATAGGGCGAGGTGCTTTTTGCTGAATCAATATTGTTTTTATTCCAAAAGTACAATGCGTAAATAAGCATCAAACCCATACTAATAGAGAGTATGGCCCTGCTCCATAGTAGTCCTGCAAGCATTATGATACTTACAGTCAATAAAATATTTGTTGCTCTTTTTGGCATACCAATAGCATAAATTTACATTTACAGAACGTATATGTGGAGTCAATTATTAAATGAAGTTATTAAAGGCAATCAAAAATCGCTTGCAAGGGCCATTTCATTGGTAGAAAATGAAGTAGAAGGGCATGCTGATTTTTTGCAAAAACTACCATTGGGTAAAACGCCAGTTGTAGGAATAACAGGGCCTCCAGGTGCTGGGAAAAGCACGTTGGTTGATGCTTTGATTGGGCAATGGGCCAATGTTGGCAAAAAAGTAGCCGTGCTATGCGTAGATCCTTCATCACCATTTAATTTAGGCGCATTATTGGGGGATCGAATTCGCATGAACGATTGGTACAATCATCCAAATGTGTACATCCGATCATTGGCAACAAGGGGTTCATTGGGTGGGTTGCATCCGCATATCATTGAAATAACGACAATATTGCAAGCAGCAGGGTTTGATTACATCATTGTAGAAACGGTAGGTGTTGGTCAGTCTGAAATTGAAATAGCTGGATTAGCAGATGTAACAATAGTGGTGGTGGTTCCAGAAGCAGGAGATGAGGTACAAACCATGAAGGCTGGATTGATGGAGATTGCGGATATTTTTGTGGTCAATAAAAGCGATCGACCTGATGCGGATAGTTTTGTAAGAAACCTTAGAATGATGTTGGCCCCAGCTTTCAATGCCGATAAAAAAATACCCGTGCTCAAAACCATTGCTTCTACCAAAGAGGGGATTGAAGCTTTGTGTTTAGCTATAACAGAAAGTGAAATTGCAATTAATAATGATCGTAAACATTGGTTGATGGCTGATCGTGTATATCAACTGATTCAGCGAAAAAAAATGAAGGGTATTGATAAAGCTGCAATTAAAGCAGCAATTGGCAAAGCCATTCAAGCGCCTGATTTTAATTTATTTAATTTTACAGAACAATATTTGAATGAACTTTAATTTTAAAAGGATGCTTTCAGGTAACGTATCCCATTTTCAAATAATTTAAAAAATAAATAAACATGCCAGTAAAAGGCTTAACAAGGTATTTTCGACTTTTTAGGCATATCCAAAACCCAGGTGAATATTTATTTCATAAAGGTAAAATTAGGAGTCGTTCATTGCAATTTATAACAAAGCCAAATGCTATTTCTTTTCTTGTGCCAGAATCTGTTTATCAAGTTTTCAAAGAAATTTTCATGGCAGACGTTTATGAAATTGATGATTTAGTTAAAACGTTACCAATAAAACCTTTGGTAATTGATATTGGCGCAAATGTAGGTTTTTTCGATTTTTTACTTTTATCTAAACTTGATCAAGCATTGATTTATTCTTATGAACCTTTAATTTCAAATGTAGAAAAACTAGAAAAAACTATTTTAGCTAATCCAGCAATTCAAAAAAATATTTTTATTAATCAACTAGCTGTAACAGGAAGTGCGCAGGATTTTTTAGAATTGTATTCAGAAGACACGGAAGACAATCAAGTTGTTGCTTCAATATTTTCCGACTTTAATGCCAACAATAGTAAATCCATTAAAGTTCCTTGTATTACTTTAAGTGATATCATTCGGGATACTGGTTTTAAAACAATCGATCTATTAAAAATGGATTGCGAAGGAAGTGAATATGATATAATATATAATACAAGGCAAGAGTTAGTTCAATTAATTCGAAAAATGGTAGTTGAGGTGCACGATGTTGATGCCGAAAAAAACAATGTCACTTATTTTACTAATTACTTAAAGCAGCTCGGATTTGCAGTTACACATCAACCAATTAATAATTTTTGTCATGCACTTGAGGCAGAAAAAATCGGATAAGTTTAATTATGAGTAGTCAAATTAAAAAAATTATTATTGATTGTGAACGAATGAAATATCCTAATACAGGATTATATGATTATTGTAAAAACTTGTGTAAGGCAATGATTGAAGTGAATGAAGGGGATAGTTTAAAGTTGGGTTTTTATGTGAGGAAAAAAGAAGAAGGCATTTTTAACGATCAGCAATTATATATTCACCAACATTCATTGCATAAATTCATATTGCCTTCTATTTCTGCATTTAATATTTGGCATGCAACATACCAAGGAACAATGTACTTCCCTTTTAATAGAAAAATAAAAGTCGTTTTAACCATACATGATCTTAATTTCATGTATGAAAAAAATCGAAGCGAAAGCAAGAAAAAAAAGGAGTTAAATAAAATTCAAAAAAAGATCAATCGCGCAGATTCAATCGTTGCCATTTCCAATTATGTAAAAAATGATATTATTCGATTTCTTGATGTAAGCAACAAGCATATTGAAGTTATTTATAATGGCTGTAATATTGATTCTACAGAAGAAAGTTGTATTCCTAAAGAGGTACCTAAATCGGCTTTCTTATTTACTATCGGAACCGTCATTGACAAGAAAAACTTTCATGTATTGCCAGCCTTATTAGTAGGCAATGAATTGGAGCTTTTTATTTCAGGAACGATTCAATCTGAAGAATATAAAAATAGAATAATTCAAGAAGCCATAAAGCATCATGTTGAATCAAGGGTAAAATTCACTGGGCCAATTTCCGAAAAAGAGAAGTATTGGTATTATCAAAACTGCAAAGCTTTTGTTTTCCCTTCATTGATGGAAGGTTTTGGTTTGCCTGTTATAGAAGCCATGGCTTTTAAGAAGCCAGTTTTTCTTTCATCATTAACCTCTTTGCCAGAAATTGGTGGCGACGCTGCTTTTTATTTTGATGATTTCTCTGCTCAAAGCATGCAACATGTTTTTAATAATGGGCTACATGCGATAGACTCAGGCGAATTCAATATCGAAAGAATATATGAAAGAAGTAAAATGTTTAATTGGAAAACTTCTGCTAAAAAGTACTTAGAAGTATATAGTAATTTACAATAATTGCTGATTTAATGCATATAGCATTTTTATATTTTCATGGTTGCAATCCTCTACTATCACTTTAAAATGATGTTTTTCTAATAAATCTATCATATCCACAACAGATTTGTTTTTATAAGGGTGGCATTCCATCACTAATTTTTTTACGCTATTTAATAGATGAGGACTTTCTTCTAAAATCTCAAACTCGCTACCCTCACAGTCGATTTTTAAAAAATCAATTCGTGGTATGTTGTTTAAGTTACAAAATTGAGCGAGCGTTATGGTTTTAATTAATACCGATGATGCGCCTTGATCAAATTTGATGGAATGTCCACCAGTATTTGTTGGCGATAGAAACAATGCCTGTTCGCCTGTTATACTTGAAACTCCTACATTATGGGGAAATACATTTGATAGGTTATTCAATTGAATTTGCTTGGATAAAATTGTATAGTTCTCTTTAAAAGGCTCAAAAGCAAAAACCCTTCCTTTCCCTACTTTCGAAGAAGCATATACACTAAATATGCCAATATTAGCACCAATATCCACAACAGTATCTCCTTCTTCAATTTCAATATTATGCTTTGTATAAATTTCTTCAATAAAAATTTCTTTAAAAATCATTCTATCGGCAGTTCTGGCTCTCACGAAAATTTTAATACCATTTATTAATGGCATACTTAATATGGTGTTCCTAGGCAAAATCTTAGATAGATGATAACCTAATTTATTTTTTAAAATTTGACCTGACATTAATTTCTTTTCCTTTAAATTCATACATCTTGATTAAACGCTTTCTCGCGCTTCCACCATTTATAGCCGATAAATCCAACAATAGCAAAGGGGGCAAATGCCAAATAAATAATGGCCGAGTTCAGCGAAGCAGCAGGCCCATCCCCTAATTGAGAAGCCGTTTTGGTACAAATAGAGCATTGTGCAATCAATGATTCACTGCAACCGAGCAATGTTATTACTAAAACCAATATCCGTCTTTTTCGAGTCATCGTAGAACCTTTTCTGTGCAAAGATATACCATATCAATAACCCTTATTCAACCATATTGTTTATCTTAACCCATAAATTAACAGCATGGAGCAGCGAAGAAGTTTCCTTAAAAAAGTTGGCGCATTGTCTGGTGTTATTGCCGGGTATGGCATTTTTAATGAACTGAATGCAGCAAATTTTTCGGTTGCATTCGAAAAAATCAAGCATTTAAGCCCATTGGAAGCTGCTACCAATGAAGACTACTGGCAGGTTATACAACAAGGATATACTGTTAATTCTAATATCATCAACCTTAATAATGGTGGAGTAAGCCCTTCACCAAGGGTAGTGCAAGAAGCGGTAGAAAGGTATAATTCCTTATCTAATCAAGCTCCTTCCTACTATATGTGGCGTATTCTGGATCAAGGTAGAGAGCCCTTGCGCAAAAAACTGGCATTGTTAGCGGGCAGCAGTTCCGAAGAAATTGCCATCAACCGTAACGCAACTGAAGCATTGAATACGGTTATTTATGGATTGAATTTTAACAAAGGCGATGAAATCATAGGCACCAAGCAAGATTATCCAAATATGATCCATGCTTGGAATCAACGAGCGCTAAGAGATGGCATAGTCTATAAACAAATTAGCTTTGATTTTCCCATAGAGAACGATGATGCAATTGTGAGTGCATTCGAAAAAGCCATTACTCCTAAAACCAAACTATTGCATGTAACACATATCATTAATTGGGTGGGTCAAATTTTACCGGTACAAAAAATTTGTGCAATGGCAGAACGTAAAGGCGTAGAGGTGTTGGTGGATGGGGCACATAGTTTTGGATTGCTCGATTTTAATGTGCCCGATTTGGGCTGCGATTATTTCGGCACCAGCTTGCATAAATTTTTAAGTGCGCCTATTGGGAGTGGGATGCTTTGGATAAAGAAAGATAAGATTGAAAAAGTATGGCCGTTGATCTGTGCAGATAAGCCCAATAGCTCGGATATCAGAAAGTTTGAAAACCTTGGTACACGTAGCTTTCCGATAGAACAAGGAATAGGAGAAGCGATTGCTTTTCATACTGCTATTGGCAGTAAACGCAAAGAAGAAAGAATCCGGTATTTAAAAAATTATTGGGCTACAAAAGTAAAAAATGTGCCAGGTGTGCGCATACATACTTCATTAAAAGACGAGTATTCATGTGCTATTGCAGGAGTAACAATTGATGGATTAACTCCAGCAGAATTAGATCAACAGTTATTTGCAAAGTATAAAATACACACAGTAGGGATTGTTTGGGAAAATATCCGATGCGTTAGAATAACACCTCATGTATATACCAGGCCCGCCGATTTAGATGTATTGGTAGATGCAATTACTGCTATTGCAAGATCAACTTATAAAGATTCATCGCTGATTAAAATGCAACGATGATAAATTAAAAAAGATTCATCGCTGATTAAAATACAATACTGATAAAGGAAAAAGGAACAGTTGAAAATGTTAATACAGCTTTCAACTGTTCCCTATTAACTTACTAAGAAGCTTTCTCTTCTGCTTTCTTAGTTCCTTTTTTTCCTTTGGTTGGAGTTACTGGTCTTGACTTACCAAATGAACCCTGGAATCGCTTTCCTTTTGCTGTTTTTTTGTCGCCTCTGCCCATAATAAATTTTTGTAAAAATGATGATTAAAGTGCAAAAATAGAAAAACCCCGCGAAAGCGGGGTTCAATTCTTTTTGTTAGATGGAATTAGAGCTTTCCGCTTAATTCTTTACCAGCCTTAAAGCGAGCAACTTTCTTCGCTTTAATTTTGATAGCTTCACCAGTTTGTGGGTTACGGCCAGTTCGAGCAGCACGCTTAGATACAGAGAAAGTACCAAAACCTACTAAAGTTACTTTATCTCCTTTTTTCAAGGTTTTTGTAACTGCATCAACAAATGCATCTAAAGTTGCGTTTGCTTGAGTTTTAGTGATACCTGCATTGTCAGCCAATACTGCGATTAATTCAGCTTTGTTCATAGATGTGTTTTTAGAGTTTTTGTTAACTGTAACAAATTTATCTTCTTTTTATTAGCAACAAAATATTTTATACTTTTTTTTAAATTAATTTTTTGCAGTAAAACGCCTATAGATAAAGGGATATAGAAGAATTTGGAATGTTTTTTTCTTATATATCTACTTGCAAAGAAACGATAAAACTCAATGATATCAATGGTTTTAAGCGATAGTGTTCGAAAATCAATACCCGCAAGGGTTTCAAAAGAATATAAGGAAGTTTTTTAAATATCAAATTTGTTTTCTTAAACTATCCACACTCAATTCACATGTTGCATTAAACTCCTAAAGGCAATGATTTGATTACCCCAGCGATCTAAAGTTTCTTTTCTTAAAGATGCCGCAAATTCGGTTATATAGCGATCGTAATCAGCAAGCTTAGCAGCATGGTATTGAACGGCATATGTAGGTCCATCTTCTTCGTCTATATCCAATAGGCGTACAAAAACAGTATGGGTGAAACATCCTGTGGCAGATACAGCTGGAATATGTTCATTTTTCATCCAGTGTAACCAATCAGTGTGTATTCCGGGGGCAACTTTGGTTGTTACGTTGTATATGTACATAGTTATTGAGTTATTGGGGTGATAGTTCCATGTAAATGGGGCAATGGTCGCTGTGTTTAATATCTGGTAAAATGCTTGCTGCCTTCAATTGAGGCAATAAATTGTTGGTTATACATATATAATCAATACGCCAGCCTTTATTTTGCAATCGAACAGAAGGGAAGCGCTGACTCCACCAACTATACCCTCCAACAGTGTCGGGGTTGAGTTTTCTGTATGTATCTATCCAACCATTACTTAAAAATGAACTCATCCAAGCCCGTTCTTCTGGTAAAAATCCGGTTGAATTTTTATTGCCCTTTGGGTCATGTATATCAATGACTTCGTGTGCTATATTGTAATCACCCACAACAATCAATTGTTTTCTTGTTTTTTTTAATTCCTCCAAATAGGAATTAAATTCATTTAACCATTGGTATTTGTATTGCTGACGCTCATCACCACTGGTGCCGGAAGGAAAGTAGGCATTCACAATGCTGATTTTGCCAAAATCGGCCCTAATTACACGGCCCTCAAAATCACTTTGTTCAATTCCATTGCCGTAAAATACTTTGTCGGCTTTGGTTTTAGATAAAATCACCACACCGCTATAGCCTTTTTTTTGAGCCGAGAACCAATAACTATTGTATCCTGCTTTTTCAAAATGGGCGTGGTCTATATCTTCTTTGGTGGCTTTGCTTTCTTGTAAGCAAATAATATCTGCAGGATTGCTTGCCAACCAATCCGCAAAACCTTTTTTAATAGCTGCTCTAATTCCGTTTACATTGTAAGATATAATGCGCATAATATTTATTGAAAAAATGAATTAAAGCCAATGATGAATAATTTGTTTAATAATGCAGCTGGTATAGTATCATCAATCATCACAAATCTTTCGGGAGCTAAATTTCCATTGGCTATACAAATCAATTGATTATTGAGGTAAAATTCCCGAAGGAATCTATCTCCTGAAATTTTGATTGCGAAATGATCTTTGTTAATCTTGCCTGATACAAGAAAGTCATATACAAGAGGAGCTTCATTTGTTGATTCAGTCATGTTTGTAATAGAACTGGTATCAACTCCATTGGTTACTTGATGCAGCAATATTTTTTTTGAAGAATCTGTTTTATTGATTTGAATATCAAAAACTGCCAATGTATCTTTCTCATTCATTAAAACTTGAAAATTACCTGGTATGATTGATACGATGGGTCTAGGAAAATAACTATTAGGGTCTGCACCAATATTTGCTGCTAATTGTAATAAATAATTAATGTTGGCAACTATATCTCTTCCCTCTTGAATTAAAAATATTGGTTTAGTATCATCTTTATTTGTTATTCTATCAAAGGCATTAGTAAGATTGTCGGAAATAATTGTTTTATTCTTTCCTTTCAGGATAACTTCTCTATACAATTGCTCTCCCCATCTCATCAATTGATCTTCTCCATGGCATTTAAATTTACTAATACCCTTTGTTGTACTTACTTGTATTCGAGGTAAACCACGTGTTTTGTTGAGTACAAAATCATCTCCTATAAATGCACCCGCAACCCTTAATTCAATGGCTTCATTGGTTGTAGTAGAATCAAATAAAATGGCAAAGGATTTTTTTAATGTTTCCAGCATCCCCTTTTTTGTGAAATTCAGATTGTTAATTGGTATTCCAATTCCAATACTTTGGCCTTTCCTAACATAAATATCCAAGCTTTTTTCAAAAAGGCCGGATTGACTATTGTTTTCTAAGCGAACTTCTAAACGCAATACAGATACTATTTCTTTAGTAAAATTAGTATCTGCTATCTCTAATTTGAACTGTTTGATATATGCTAGCGTAGAATATTCAATGAAATTGATATTTAGCAGTGGATAATTATTGATTGATGTTGGGCTGGCATTGTTTTTTAAAGGGGCAAATTGGAAGTTGTTATTTTTATTTAATGTCCAGTTTCTTTTTGCAATTAATAGAGAATCGAGTGTTTTAGTAAACTCTTTTTGGGTGATTGTGTCTGCCCAATAATTCATTAAAGGTCCAAAAGCGGAAATATATCTAAAGTTGCCAGGGTAAATAGTGGATTGCCCTTTTGCATTTATTATACTACATGTTAAAATAATTATCGCAATTGTTTTGTTCATCAGTAATTCTTGATATTATACAATTATCCTCATTCAATTTCGTTATTTTGAATGAGGATAAAATTAGTCATCTTTTATGGAGAATAAGCAACGAATCATTCCAGCAAAAAAATCAGTGTATTTAGATGGACCAAAACCTAGGATTAACGAACTAGGATTTGCTTGGGAGGTATTTACCCAATTTATTCAATCCTTTCGTTTTTTGCATTTTGTGGGGCCATCAATAACTGTTTTTGGAAGCGCAAGATTCGATGAAAATCATCCTCATTATATTTCAGCGAGAGCAATAGGTAAACGAATAGCTGAGTTGGGTTTTACCACCATGACAGGTGGCGGACCAGGTATAATGGAAGCAGCCAATCGGGGCGCTTTTGAAAATGGCGGTATGTCTGTTGGTATCAATATCAAATTGCCTTTTGAGCAGCAAGAGAATCCTTATGTGCACAAGTCTTTTACGCTGAATTATTTTTTTATTAGAAAAGTGATGTTGGTTAAATATTCTTATGCGTTTATCATTATGCCAGGAGGTTTTGGTACGATGGATGAATTTTTTGAAACCCTTACTTTGGTACAAACCAAAACCATCAATGATTTTCCGATCGTATTATTTGGTGTGGAGTATTTTAAACCATTGATGGATTATTGTGCTTATATGGCAGAGCAAGGCACTATTTCACCTGAAGATTTAAAACTGGTGCTACTCACCGATAATATGGACGATGCCATGAACCATATCAGCACTTATGTAGAAAGAAATTATAAAGTAAAGCCCCGCAAAAGATTGTGGTGGTTTTTTGAGAAGCGGTGAGAACCTATTCTCTCTTCCCCATCGGAATAGTGTATCCCAAACTCAAAATAAGCTGATACGATAAGAATGCTTCTTTAGCTGTTCCTTGATACACTTTTAAACCACTGTAACGGGCATAATCAAGTTTTTGAGAAAATTCCAGAAACAGTTTTTTAAAGAAAGTGGCCTTCAACGCACCTTCTGTGCCAATATTCCATCCACCTATTTGAAAACCATCTTCATTGGCTTTGCCAAAAAAAGTATTCTCTACATGTGGAATTACCGGGCCAATTCCGGCTTTACCTAAAAAGTCTAATTTAAATTTTTGACTCTTGCTTTCATACCAGGTCCAACGCTTCACGATATTGAATAATAAAAAATTAGCGCCATTGTTTAAGTAATAATTAAAGCCATTGGTTTTGGCAAACAGAACACTGGTGTCTACATTTCTTCCGCCCAATGTGCCTACTAATCGGGCTGTTTGCCCATCGGTTAAAATATGTTTAGTATGATCAAAATTAATTTCGACTGCCAATCCCTTCTTCTGGTTAAAGAAATAGCCAATGCGGTAATTGTATTGGGGAATGCTCAAAGGCACATTAAAAATCCCCTGGTCCCAACCCACATTATCGTGCGAAGTAACATTCTTTAATGTATAATTATTATTGAGTGAGGGCTGATTTACACGAACATTCGAATTGGTATACCATTCTTTATTGTATCCCCAAGAAAAATAAAACTCTCCCTTTCTTTCCTTTTTTGCTGTTTTTTCTTGAGCCAATGCGCCGTTAGAAAATAGCAATGAACACAATGCAACTATCGATACAGTTTTTATCATACAAATATTATCAATTATTCTAAAATAGGGCTTAACCATCTTTCTGCTGTAGGAATATCCATGCTTTTTCTTGTTGCATAATCTTCTAATTGATCTCGCTGAATTTTTCCAATTCCAAAATACTGCGATTGCGGATGAGAAAAATACCAACCACAAACAGAAGATGCCGGATACATGGCCAAGCTTTCTGTTAAGCTAATGCCTGCATTGTTTTCTGCGCTTAACAAATCAAATAATTTGTATTTCTCTGTATGATCAGGGCAAGCAGGATAGCCCGGTGCAGGGCGAATACCTGTGTATTGTTCTTTGATTAATTCTTGTGGGCTTAATTGCTCATTGGTGTCATAACCCCAGAATTCTTTTCTAGTTCGCAAATGCAATACTTCTGCAAATGCTTCTGCAAATCGATCTGCCAATGCTTGTAACATGATTTTATTATAATCATCATGCGCTGCTTCAAATCTTGCTAAATGAGGTTCTATTCCATGAATACTTACTGCGAATGCACCCATATAATCTTTAGAAGAATCTGAAGATCCGTTGCTAGCATTTGGTCTTATAAAATCAGCTAAAGATAAATTAGGCTGTCCCGGCGCTTTTTTAATTTGCTGGCGATGAAACTCTAATTGTACAGCACCTTTTTCTGAATGAACCGTTACAGAATCATTTTCTGCAGCAGCTTCCCAGAACCCGATTACTCCTTTTGCGGTTAACCATTTTTCTGAAACGATTTTATCTAACAATGCATTGGCATCGTTGTATAATTTGGTGGCTTCTGCCCCAACTACAGTGTCGCTTAAGATTTCTGGAAAATTGCCATGCATTTCCCAAGTAATAAAGAAAGGTTTCCAGTCGATGAAAGTTCTTAATTCATTCAAATCATAATTCTCCAACACTTTCACTCCAGTAAATCCAGGAGCAACCGTTTGATAATTATCCCAATCAATCACTACTTTATTTTGCAATGCTTCTTGGTAGGGCAAATATTGTTTAACTACTTTTTTATTATCGAAATCAAATTTTAATTTGTTGTATTCCGAACTCAATTCTCCTAAGAAAGGTTGCTTTGATTCTTTATTTAACAAAGATCCTGCAACAGTAACACTTCTTGATGCATCCAATACATGCACCACACCCAAATCGTATTCAGGTGCAATCTTAACGGCAGTGTGCATTCTAGAAGTAGTAGCTCCTCCAATCAACAAAGGCTGCTTCATGTTTCGGCGCTTCATTTCTTTGGCTATATGAACCATTTCATCGAGTGATGGAGTAATCAATCCACTCAATCCAATGATATCAACATTCTCTCTTTGTGCAGCTTCTAAAATTTTATCTGCTGGCACCATCACTCCTAAATCGATGATATCATATCCATTGCAACCAAGCACAACGCCTACAATATTTTTCCCAATATCATGCACATCTCCTTTTACAGTTGCCAATAAAATTTTTGCAGCACCTGCTGTTTCTTCATTGGTAGTGCCTGCAGCTATATGGGCATTTTTTCTATCTTCTTTTTCTTGTTCGATGTATGGAGTAAGAATAGCCACACTTTTCTTCATCACACGAGCACTTTTTACTACCTGTGGCAAAAACATTTTACCTGCCCCAAATAAATCACCCACTATATTCATTCCATCCATCAATGGTCCTTCAATTACATCCAAAGGACGTGGATATTTTTGCCTGGCTTCTTCTGTATCAGCATCGATGTATTCTGTAATTCCGTTAATGAGTGAATGCGCCAATCTTTTTTCAACAGGTTCATTGCGCCATTTTTCATCCTTCACTTCTACCTTGCCTTTGGCTTTTACTGTTTCAGCATGAATAATTAGTTTTTCAGTGGCTTCGTTATTATCGTTGTTTTTATTCAACAATACATCTTCGCAGAGTTGACGTAAAGTAGGTTCAATCTCATCGTACACCACCAACTGCCCTGCATTCACAATCCCCATTTCCATACCCGCTTTGATGGCATGAAATAAAAACACAGAATGAATGGCTTCGCGCACATGATCGTTCCCTCTAAAAGAAAAAGACACATTGGAAACGCCTCCGCTTACTTTGGTAAGTGGCATCAAACGCTTAATTTCTCTGGTAGCTTCTATAAAGTCTACCGCATAATTATTATGCTCTTCTATTCCAGTAGCAACCGCAAAAATATTGGGGTCGAAAATAATATCCTGCGGAGCAAACCCCACTTGCTCCACTAAAATTTTATATGCACGATGGCAGATCTCCACTTTTCTAGCTTTGGTATCGGCTTGCCCTACTTCGTCAAAAGCCATTACAATTACTGCAGCCCCATAAGCCCTACAGATATGCGCCTGTTCAATGAATTTGGCTTCGCCCTCTTTCATGGAGATTGAATTCACAATACATTTTCCTTGCACACATTTTAACCCTGCTTCTATGATTTCAAATTTAGAACTATCAATCATAATAGGAATCCGTGCAATATCTGGTTCGCTTTGTAAGAGATTCAGAAAAGTAGTCATAGCGCTAACGCCTTCTAATAAAGCGTCGTCCATATTTACATCCAATATTTGTGCGCCACTTTCTACCTGTTGACGCGCAACGGATAATGCTTCTTCGTATTTATTTTCTTTGATAAGCCTAGCAAATTTCTTAGATCCTGTAACATTGGTTCTTTCACCAACATTTACAAAATTGGTTTCTGGGCGAACTACCAAAGGCTCTAATCCCGCTAAACGTAAGTATGGTTTAATGCTTGTCATGTTTATAAATTTGCTTCTAAAACAGGCAATTGTCTTGGTTGAATTTTTCGAACGTTATCTGCAATATGTTTGATATGATCAGGTGTAGTTCCGCAACATCCACCTACAATATTTACAAAACCTTGAGCTGCCCATTCTTCTATAAAGTGAGCCGTTTCATGAGGTTGTTCATCGTATTCGCCCATGGCGTTTGGCAATCCTGCATTGGGGTATGCCGAAGTAAAGCATGCTGCAATTTGTGCAAGTTCTTCTATATGACTTCTCATTTCAGCTGCACCTAAAGCGCAATTCAATCCTATGCTCAATGGATTAGCATGCATTACTGAAGTATAAAAAGCTTCGAGTGTTTGTCCGCTCAATGTTCTGCCTGATGCATCGGTAATAGTGCCGCTGATCATGATGGGTAATTCCGGTATACCCTTATCGCGAAAATATTTTTTGGTTGCATAAATGGCTCCCTTCGCATTGAGGGTATCGAAAATGGTTTCAATTAAAATAATATCTACTCCGCCGTCTACCAATCCTCCAATTTGTTCGTAATAAGCCTCAGCAACTTCATCAAAAGTTACTGCTCTAAATCCAGGATTGTTTACATCGGGAGAAAGACTCAATGTTTTATTTAAAGGGCCAATTGCTCCTGCTACAAATTTTGGACCCGACCCAGGGTTGTCAGCCATATATTGTTTGATGGCTTCTTTGGCGCATTTGGCTGCTGCCACATTTAATTCATACGCCAAGGATTGCATATCGTAATCGGCCATTGCAATGGTAGTACTGCTAAATGTATTGGTTTCGATGATATCTGCACCAGCACTCAAGTATTCTTTGTGAATGCCTACAATAATATCGGGCTGGGTAATACACAATAAATCGTTATTGCCTTTTACATCGCTGTGCCAGTCTTTAAAACGTTCTCCTCTATAATCGGCCTCAGTTAATTTATGGCGTTGAATCATGGTGCCCATGGCACCATCAATTACTAAAATCCTTTTTTTAAGTTCTTCTCTTATTTGCATATACATTGGTTCTTCTACCAAACAAAGTTTGGAATGAATAATCAACCAATAAACGCAGGAAATGTATGGAATGTCACCTCAAGACGTTTATTAGTTCTATAGTACCGAACGAGTCGGTGAACCCAGGCTGAACAATAAACAAATCTGCCTGAATGGAGTGCAAAGATAAGCCTAGAAAGGCGTTTAACAAAATTATTGATAGATACAGTTGATTTCAGCTTTTACCTTCTCGGTTACACTGGATGCGTCAATTTTAAAATCTTTCATAATGATGGGAAAGCTAGCGATGGAGTTGATTTTACCGTCTTTAACAGTGATGGTGCCATTGACCGTAATACTTTTTGTAACTCCATGTAGGGTAAGATCACCCTTTACTACGGCTTTATAGTTGCCATTTTTAGTAAAAATCACCTCTTTTAAGTTGGCAATACTGCCTTTGAAATCGGCTCTGGGAAATTGATTGCTTTGCAGGTATTCTGTATTAAAATGATCTTGCATTTCGGCATAAGCAAATTTAAAACCTTTGATTAGGCAACTGAAACTCATGGCGCCATTCTCGGAAAGTCGGCTGGTTACTTCGTTGTTTACTGCTTTAACGTCTTCATCGTTTGGAGCAATAAAACTGATTTTCCCGTTTCTGGTGCTGTATACTTTTTGGGCATCGATAGTGCCGAAGATCAACAACATCCCGATTGAAAAGCAAATTATTTTTTTCATAACTATTTATTCTTAATAACCAATATCTCTTATCTCATATCTCCTATCTCCTATCTCTTATCTCTTATCTCATATCTCCTATCTCATATCTCCTATCTCTCAATAAGTACGCCCTCATTGATCACTACATTAGCGTCTGGAATATAGCCTGTACAAATTCCTTTAAAGACAATGGTATCGCCAGCATTAATAGCTCCAGGATTGGTTTTGAAAGTACAATTAATTACAAATAAAGGATCATTGGTTTTAAAATTCACCACTGTTTTTCCTTCTTGATTGGTACTGATGTCCAATACTTCTCCGCTTAATTGTATGGCTTTATCTAAGTATAATTGATTGGCAGCAGCTTCATCATTTTTAAAAGCATCAAAAATAGCTTGGGCAGAAATGGTTACTGCTTTTTCGGTAGTTACATCTCTATGTGCTTTGGTAAAAATTCGGTATACCATAATTCCACCGCTTATTAGGCCTATTAACACAAGTGATAAAACAATCCGTTTCCAATATTTCATGTGTACTTGATGTTTAAATAATAAAGGTAGTTTATTTTACATATTGCTGAACTGGCAAGCGATTGGCGATACTTCTTGCCAGTGTCATCTCATCGGCATATTCCAATTCGCCCCCAAAAGCAATTCCACGGGCAATGGTGGTTACCCTGCAGCTTAAATGAGCCATCTTTTTTTGGATATAGTAAATTGTAGTGTCCCCTTGTATATTGGGGCTTAGCGCAAATACCAATTCCTCAACTGATTCGGCTACAATGCGGTTCACCAGAGATTCAATGCTCAATTGGTCTGGGCCAACTCCATCCAAAGGAGAAATGATTCCTCCTAAAACATGGTAAGTTCCATTGAATTGCTGGGTAGATTCAATAGCAATAACATCCCGTATATTTTCAACTACACAAATAACCCGCTGATTACGGGCAGAATTGGCGCAAATAGCACAAATATCCCCATCACTAATATTATGACAACGCTGACAAAATTTACTGTCTCGCTTCATTTTGGCGATGGTTTCTCCAAACATTTGCACTTCAGCTACATCTTGTTTAAGCAAGTGGAGTACCAATCGCAGTGCGGTTTTTTTGCCAATGCCGGGTAATTTAGAAAATTGGGCCACTGCATTTTCTAGTAAGGTAGAAGGGAGTTGCATAATGTAAAGATAATCGGTTTACTTTGTGCTTCAAGATTTGTATATGAAGCTGCATAATTTTAATTCTGGGCCTTCTATTTTACCCCAGCCTGTGTTGCAACAAGCTGCAGAAGCAATTATTAATTACAATAATACGGGTTTGTCTTTGCTGGAAATTGGCCATCGCACCAATTGGTTTCAGGAAATTTTACAAGAAGCCATTGCATTGGTAAAACAATTGATGCAATTGGATGATTCCTATGAAGTATTGTTCTTGCACGGAGGAGCTACAACCCAGTTTATGCAAGTGCCCATGAATTTGTTAGATACCAATGCTAGCGCAGCCTACTGCGATAATGGAATTTGGGGCAATAAAGCTTGGAAAGAAGCCAAGCATTTTGGCAATGTAGTAGTAGTGGCGGATAGTAGCGACAAGCAATATAGATATATCAATAAAGGATTTTCAATTCCTAATGATGCAAGCTATTTGCATATCACCACTAATAATACGGTTGAGGGTACACAATGGCATCAATTTCCAGCAACTGCTATTCCATTAGTAGCGGATATGAGCAGCGATATATTTAGTAGGGCAACCAATTTTAATCAATTTGATTTAATCTATGCTGGGGCCCAAAAAAATATGGGTGCAGCTGGTGTTAATATGGTAGTAGTGCGTAAAAATATTTTGGGAAAAATTACTCGTCCCATCCCTACTATTATGAATTACCAGAAACATATTGATGCTGGCTCATTAATGAATACACCGCCTGTTTTTGCTATTTATGTAAGTATGTTAACCTTGCGTTGGATTATTGAAAATGGCGGATTGGTAGAAATGGGAAAACGCAGTTTGCAGAAATCAAACTTGCTTTATAACACCATCGATGCCTTGCCTATTTTTAATGCACCTGTTGTTAAAGAAGATAGAAGTGAAATGAATGCCATATTTTTTCTAAATGACTCCAGATTAGAAGAGTCTTTTCTGAATTTGTGTAAACAAGAAGGAATGATTGGCGTAAAAGGATACAGGACCATCGGGGGAGTTAGGGTAAGTATGTACAATGCATTGCCTCTTGAAAGTGTTCAAATATTTTGCGATTTAATGCATTCCTTCGCGCAAAAGCATGGCTAGTAAGGGTTTGAAGCAGATGATTTCTTTTATTGATTAATTCCGATATTTGCAGCATGGCAAAAATCCAACCCTTTAAAGCATTAAGGCCGCAGCCTCAGTTGGCAAAGCAAGTTGCTAGTTTACCTTACGATGTATTGAGCAGTGCAGAAGCAAAAATAGAAGCGCAAGGAAATACCCATACGTTCTTACACATCACAAAAAGTGAAATTGATCTCTCTGATAAAATTGATGTTCACGCTAAAGAAGTATATCTACAAGCAAAAGATAATTTAGATGCATTTATCAAAAGAGATGTATTGTTTCGCGAATCGAAAGACTGTTATTATATTTATCAATTGGTGATGAATGGAAGAAGCCAATCCGGATTGGTTTGTGTAAGTAGTGTAGATGATTATGAAAACAACATCATTAAAAAACACGAGTTTACTCGTCCGGAAAAAGAATTGGACAGAATTAATCATATCAAAATTTCTGGAGCACAAACAGGCAATGTTTTTTTAGCATATAGAAACAACAACAACATTGATGCTTTAATCGACAAATGGAAAGCCACTAAATCAGCTGCTTATGATTTTATTGCTGATGACGGTGTACAACACACCATTTGGATTGTTAGTGATTCGGAAATTGTAGCTGAAATCACACGTTTATTCGAGGAGGAAGTAGACTGTACTTATATTGCCGATGGCCATCACCGTGCTGCTTCTGCAGCAAAAGTACGGGCTGAGTTGGGTGCAAAAGCCACTGCAGCGGCAGATTATTTTTTAACTACGCTATTCCCATCCAATCAATTATACATCATGGATTATAACCGTGTGGTAAAAGATTTAAATGGGTTAAGTGCAGAAGCCTTTCTTGAAAAACTAAAGCTTGATTTTGAAGTTAGTTTGATTGGCAAACAATCTTATAGACCCGAATTGATGCATCATTTTGGTTTATACCTGGGCGGTCAATGGTATGCATTAATTGCCAAAGAAGGAACCTATTCCAATGACCCCATTGGCGTATTGGATGTAAGCATCTTGCAAGAAAAAATATTAGCCCCCATTTTGGGAATAATGGATCAACGTACCGATAAGCGTATCGATTTTGTTGGAGGAATCAGGGGCTTAAGTGCTTTGGAGCAAAGAGTAGATAGCGGTGACATGGCTGCTGCAATAAGTTTATATCCGGTAACGATTGATCAATTATTTGCCATTGCAGATAGCGGAAATGTAATGCCTCCTAAAAGCACTTGGTTTGAACCAAAATTGCGTGATGGACTAATTACCAATCTGATTACAGATTAATTTTTGTGCATGAAAAAGGGATTGATTGGCTTGCTATTGTGTTTTTTTGTGCTAGATATTAATGCTCAAACGCTTACTGTTAAACAGTTACAAGAAAATGCAACGCAATTGTTACAACAAGGCGATTATTCCAATGCAGTAACATTGTTACTCAAAGCCCGACAGCAGGCCCCATTCAATATGGAATTGCTCACCAATTTATCTTTCGCTTATTTTTTACAAAGAGATTTTTCTAATGCCATAGAAACAGGCAAAATAGCCATTGAGTTAAATGATGCCGATCAAAAAGCATTTCAGATATTGGGTTTGTCTTATAAGGCCATTGCTTCGTATAAAGAAGCCAATAAAATGTATAAAGCCGCATTAAAAAAATTTCCGAATGGGGGAATAATTTATAATGAGTATGGAGAAAATTTAGCTTTGGAAAAAAATCTAAAAGAAGCTATTGTTCAATGGGAGAAGGGCATTCAGTTAGATCCTAATTATAGTGGCAACTATATTAATGCAGTTAAGTATTATATTGATCAACAAAATTGGTGGAGAATAATACTATATGGTGAAACCTATGTTAATCTTGATAGTTATTCTTCTAAAACAATGGAAGTGAAAAATCATTTGTTAACAGCGTATAAAAATTTATTGCAACCAAGCACGTCACAACAATTACAAAAAGATCGCTCCTTTTCAAATTTTGAGAACGCAACATTAGCCACTTGGCAATCTATTTTGCAAAATCAGGGTGCCGATTTTACTATTGATGGTTTGAGTTTGAGTAAAAAAGCATTTCTTCTAAAATGGGATACTATCAATAAGTCTCAATATCCATTTCGTTTATTTGATCATTGGAAACAACTCGATAACGAAGGCATTTTAACAGCCTATCATCAGTGGATTTTTGGTGAAGTTATCAATACCAATGAATATTTAAAATGGCAGGTAGACCATGCCAAAGAATTTGTACTTTACCAACAGTTTCAGCAGAGCAGGATATTTAAAATTCCTGCAGGACAATATTATTTTTAATTGCTGTTAGAAACTGTTAACTCCACTGAAATTTTAAAATCGGTCTTCTTTTTATAGCTTTTAGGCACATTTCAAATTTGCTATTTAGAAGGAATCTTTTTTATTTGTACTTATTTCACTAATTTGATTGCTCATTCTCAACCTTATGCATTATAGCCGTTTATTTGATTGCCTTGAGCACCAGTTGGCTCATTTTCCTAAGAAAGACATGCTTGTTGCAAAAGAGCAAGGTGTTTGGAAAAAATACAGTACCCAAGATGTTGCGGAAATTGTAAACCGATTTAGCGCTGGTTTATTACAATTGGGAGTAAGTGGAAATGATTTTACTCCAGAGGGAAGTGATAAAATTGCCATTATTAGCAATAATAGACCTGAATGGGTTTTTACCGATTTAGCTGTTCAACAAATTGGTGCCATTTTGGTTCCCGTATATCCTACTACGAATCCGCTTGAATTACAATTCATCTTGCATGATGCAACAGTGAAATATATTTTTGTTGCCAACGAAGAATTGTTGTTAAAAGTAAATAGCATTTTAGACAAAGTACCTTCTATAAAAACTGTTTTTACTTTTGATGCAATAGAGGGTGCAGCCCATTGGAGTTCTGTTACTGGCTTAGCACATGATGCATTACTTAAGCAAGTTAATGAAATCAAAAAATCGGTGCCAGAAGAGCAGCTAGCTACCATTATTTATACATCAGGAACTACAGGAACTCCAAAGGGAGTGATGCTCACGCATAAAAATATTTGCTCTAATGTAAAATTTTCTAAAGAAAGTTTTCCTTTTAATGATGCCCCTGAATCTAAGGTGTTGAGTTTTTTGCCACTGAACCATATTTTCGAAAAAACCTGTACTTATATTTATCTTTTTAGTGGAATCAGTATTTATTATGCAGAAAATTTAGAAACTATTGGCGATAATTTAAAAGAAGTAAAGCCTGATGGATTTACTACAGTGCCACGTCTGTTAGAAAAAGTGTTTGAAAAAATTATGGCAAAGGGTGCCGAATTAACTGGCGTTAAAAGAAAATTATTTTTCTGGGCAGTTGAGTTAGCCGAAAAATACGATAATAGAATCAGCGGTGGATTATGGTACAATATACAATTAGCCATTGCCAATAAACTCATTTTTTCTAAGTGGAGAGAGGCGCTTGGAGGGAATATTTCATACATTATAACTGGAGGTGCTGCTTGTCAGGTAAAATTGTTGAGAATTTTTAATGCTGCAGGTGTAAATGTATATGAAGGGTATGGTCCAACAGAAAATAGCCCAGTAATTTCTGTAAATCGTCAAGAAAAAGGGGGTACTAAATTTGGAACAGTTGGCCCTCCAGTTACAGGAGTTAATGTTAAATTAGCCGAAGATGGAGAAATATTGGTAAGCGGTCCATGTGTAATGAAGGGATATTATAAACGCCCAGATTTAACTGCAGAAACAATAGTAGATGGTTGGTTATTAACTGGCGATATAGGCGTTTGGGATGAAAATAAATTCTTAAAAATAACCGATCGAAAGAAGGAGTTGTTCAAAACTAGTGGGGGTAAATATGTAGCTCCTCAACCCATCGAAAACAAATTAAAAGAGAGTCCTTTTGTTGAACAGGTAATGATTGTTGGAGCCGAGAGGAAATTTGTAGGCGCATTGATAGTGCCTTCATTTGCCACTTTAGCAGAATGGATGCGCGAAAAAGAAATCCCTTTCACTACCAATGAAGATGTGGTGAATCATCCAAAAGTATTAGAACTCTACCGTGGATTAGTAGAAAGCTTTAATACTTACTTTAATCATGTTGAGCAGGTGAAAAAATTTGAATTATTGCCAAGAGAATGGACCATTGAAACTGGAGAAATGACTCCTAAAATGAGTTTGAAAAGAAA
>Ga0164292_10000556_pt1 | contig 29553 bp, 20 predicted proteins | sample GEODES117metaG_FD_111486 | JGI IMG/M metagenome (GOLD analysis project Ga0164292, IMG submission 111486) | Eutrophic lake water microbial communities from Lake Mendota, Wisconsin, USA - GEODES117 metaG | ecosystem: Environmental > Aquatic > Freshwater > Lake | place: USA: Lake Mendota...
AACACATACATCTCGGAACCAGTAAATTCACGAAATAAGAGACAACCGATTAAAATTTTCATACGATATTTTTTTAATTAATTAATACAAATTTTTTAAGTTTTTCAAAATTATTTTTAATATATGGAACCAATATATTATTGTAATCTTGAATCATTTCATTATTTGTTGTTTTTATATCTCTTGAGGCAGACTCAAGGTGGTAAGCAACAGAGTCAGGAGAATAATAATTACTATAACCTGAAACCGTCAACTTTAAATTTAATAAAACGTCTTCGAAACAATGTCTCAATGATTCATCAAAACCTCCAATTTTTTCAAATGTGTTTTTTCTAATCATCATTAATGCTGCGGTATTACCCAAAACATGTTTAGTTGTCGTATCAAAATTGTAATAACTATTTTTTCCTAAATGATCAACAGATATTTGTTTAACATTCTGTTTCAAAAAAATTGTTATCCCCTGATGTTGTAAGGTATTATCCTCATAGTGAAGTCTACAACCAACAGTTCCAACATTTTTATGGTTTTTAAAAATAGTAATCAAATTGTAAATTACATCAGTCAATAAAACTATGTCATTGTTACAAAACAATAAATACTCAAATTTATCAGATAAATGATTTTTAACAACATCATTGTTAATTTTAGAGAAATTATAATAATCATATAATAACAAATTTATATTATTTTCTTTTTGGATATACTTTTTTATTTCATTTAATTCGTCATCAGAAGATCCGGTATCTGCAATAAAAATTTCAAAGTAATCTGGGTTACAATTTTTGAAAAAAGAATTCAAACAATTTATTAATAAATTTATATTATTTTTAGTTGGTATAATAACGGCAACTTTGGGTTGGTTTTTTATTTGTTTTGACTTATTATTTTCATTGAGATATGGGTGTGAAGGCTTTAAATCAATTGGTAAAACATGTTTCCATTTTTCAAGAAACTTTTCTTTGCTTTCCCAAAATTCTTGATTTGGTTGACCAACAGATTCATGTGTAATCTCAAATGAAGAGGACACACCAATTTTAACTCCGTCCATATAATTTGGGATACAGAATAAATGATCATAGAAATGAAACTTACCAATTGTCTCATCAAAATTATGTTTAATTTTAGTTTTATCAAAACTAATAAATAACCCATCAATTGTAACTACGGGGATTAAAAATGGAAATTTTGGACAATATTTACTTAACCATTTGTTTTGACCTGGTGGATGATGATATACTTGACCAACCATTGTTAGGTTCATTTTTTCCCAATAAACCCCGGACTTGGGAAAATAACATGATCCGGCTTTTCCAATTATACCAAATTCCAGATTATTAGAAAAGTCACTTAAAAGTTTTTTTCCCCAATTTTTTTCTAATTTAATGTCATTATGACAACACACAACAATGTCATAAATAGATTCAGTTATTCCACTATTATAAACTTCTGATAAGGAATATTGATTATGATTGACATATTCTAAAATTTGAACATCCTTAACACCAACCGTGTGTAATAAGTGTTGTTTAAATTTGTTATTGTACTCAGAGTCTTTGTGAGTTGAGTAAATAATACTGATCATATGCCTGTGCTACCAAAACCATTATCAGATCTATCTTTTTCTTCTAAAGATGTCACTTCTTTGAGTGTTACCCATTTACCCGAAACAACTGGAGTCAAGACCGCTTGAGCAATTTTTTGTCCTTTTTGTATTTTAACAACTTGATTTGAGGTGTTAAATAATATCACTTTGATTTCCCCTAAATATCCTTGATCTACAGTTCCAGGTGAATTTAACACCATTAATCCCTGTTTGAGTGCCAATCCACTTTTAGACCTTATTTGGATCTCATAATTTTGAGGGATATTAAATTTCAATCCAGTACCAATTAGTTTTCTTTCCAAGGGTTGGATTTCTTCTTCATGAGTTGAGAACAAGTCCATACCAGAATCACTTGGGTATGCGTATGTTGGAGTAATTGCTTCTCCATCAATTCGAACAAACTCTAAATCCAATGTTGGATTATTTTTTTTTACATCGCTTTCTAAACCTTCGATAAACAAACCAAATTTATTTATAATTTCACTTTCAGATCCCTGAAAATCTTTACCAAAAATTTCTTCAATATGTTTTACTTGGTTTAGTAATTCTTTTGTTTTTTCATCCATCAACGTAGTTCTTTTAAAATTTTAATTGTTTGAATCAATACATCAACATCTCGTTCACAATATTTTGATATTTCAGTCAACTTATTATCATTCCAATATGCCGAGTGGACTTGATCACCAGAAATTTCACCATCTTTAGAAGTAGGTATGTCTAAACATGTACACATTAAATCCAGGGAACCAATGGAGGTGTAAGCACCATATTGCCAAATCTCTTTTGTATCCAAGGCTTTAACTTCCCATGGTTTAGTGTCAAATGAAGGAAGAATTGATGGTGGTTTCAAACCATTTATGATCATCCTCTTTGCTAACATTGGTATGTCAAAGTTTTTCAAATTATGTCCACACATATAAAAATCTAATTTACCACATCTTTCCAAGAGTTTTTGGACATCTTCTAATAGGATAAGTTCATTATCATTTGCAAAAGTTTGTTGTTTAATTTCACCTTTATCAGTAACAAATGCCATGGAAACACAAATTATTTTTGCAAACTCCGGAACAAGTGCAGTCCTTGTAGAAAAAACATGGTTTTTTTGTTCTTCTAATGACTTACCCTCAAGTTGATCTTCAGGAAACCTCTTTAAGAACCAATCATAATAATTTTCAAACTGATTCGAAAGTTTAGGGAAACTTTCTTTACAAGTATCAAAATCTTTTGTAATACCAACAGTTTCAATGTCAAGGAATAAAATTTTAGTTATAGGAATAGTAATCATAAAGTATTAAATTATAGATTTGTAAAATTGACTTCTTTCGATCGAAACAGTAACTAAACTATATTTGTCTTTCACTGTTTCATATAATTGATTACCCAAGTCTTCGATCATGTTCGGGTTATCAACTAATTTTTTAATGTTTTTGGCCCAATCACTATGGTTATTATTTTCTGAAACCAAAAGGGCGTTTCCATTTGTAAATTGACCTTGATTTAAAGCGTGTTTAAGATCTAAAGTGTAAGGTCCTACTTGGGACGCAATCAATGCTTTTTTATAAAAACCAGCCTCAATAACTTTTAATTGAGATTTCATTCTATTAAACATGTGGTTTTTGATCGGTGCCAACGAGATATCAAACTTAGAATAATTTTTTGCATAAGAGTTTACTGGTCTTGTCCATACTCTTACATAATTTTCGTTTTGAGATTCTAAGAACTCTTTTTCTTCAAACTTCATCAAAAAACTTTTATAATCTTCAGAAATGATTTTGTAGTTATCTGTGAATAATTCTTCATATCTTGCCCAAACAGTTTCATCAGGTCGAATGGGTCTTTGTTTTTGTTCACCAGTTTCTTGATTAATTTCAGTTACAACTCCCCTTACATCAAACCCACAAAGATAATATTGTAGTTTATTCTGAATTGGTTTAAGTTTATTAACAAAACCGTCCATAAGTTTTAAATCATGTAAGTGAGAAGATCCACCTAACCAACCAACTCTAATTTTTTCTGACGGTTGTGTTGGCTCATTGAATTGTGGGTCGTTGGGATCAACGGCATTTGGAAAAACTACAACATTTGGGTTAAACTTTTTGATTTCAGATGCAAACAATTCGGTTGTGGTTGTGACATAACTCGCTTCTTTTATATTTGCAATAATTTTTTCATGAATCTTGTTTGTAACAATAAGTTGATGAATTGGATGTTCTTTAGTTGGTAACCAATAATCATCAATATCAATGATTACAATGATTCCGTTTTGTCTTAACATTTTAATTAAATTGGGAGTATTTTCATAGTTTTGTCCAATATTTCTATGGGCATGAACAATCTGATATTTTTTCCAATAATTATAGTCATTGATCTTTGGTTCATAATCAATATCGATATGAAAATCGTTTGGGTATAAATTTTGTAAATGAATATGGGGATCGACTGATCGAAACTTGCCAACTCCAGATTTGTCACTGGGAAGTACTAATACATTAATTTTGTTTGACATAAAATAATTTGTTTGAGTTAAGTATAAAACTTTTTTACAAACAAATCAACTTATTTCTTTAATCTTTTAGTTTTTTAATTTTTGTCAATTTTCCCTCGAATATATGTTGACCGACTCTGAATTTAAAAATTTCATTAGAATTTGTTTCGGATTCAACAATTAATCCATTTTCATTTAAAACCTCTTCAACGACTTCTTTAAGTAACCCACGTATGTTATTGATGTTAACAGATTCAGTTATTGGTGATTTTGGTGAAGGTTGATTAGGTTTAATTTGTTTACCTGATGCATCAGTATTCATTAAACGAGATGCTTTTTCAACTAGATCATTTGATAAAACTGTTCCAGATCCAACATTTGGTTTCTCAATTGGGTGTTCCAACATCAGTCTTTTTATTTCGTCAGGAAGTTTTGAATTTTTAATTCTATCCTCAGATGGAATTTCTGTATTATAATTTGTTGATGGTCTAGATTCCATCATTAGTTCTTGGGGAATATTGTATTGACCAGCAACTGGAGTAAATTCCTCAACCATGGGTGTTGTGACATCATTTCCTTTTGCTCTACCCATGGTATCATGTTTTTGCATGATTTGTTTTGATATCATCAGTTTTTTTATCAAATCATCTTCAGCACTCATATTATTCAAATTTTGCGTTTATTATTACCCTTGACATACTTTTGTCACCCAAAGGATTATAATTTGGTTGAGGTGAGTCAAAAAACTCAGTTGTTGGTCTTATAAATTGTATTCTATCCAATCTAAATAACCTCCAACTAGGAAGTGGTTTTTCACCTAGGTATGCTCTATGAGAAGCACCCTCTAAATCCCATGCTCTCAAAACTGGATTCCCAGTTTTGCTATACCCATAACAAACCGGTTCAATAATTCTAAGACCATTTCCTCCTGGTTCGTCACCTTCATAATAAATTATAACTCTTCTTCTTTTTTTAATAGCATCTACAATTGTACTTGAGGATGCTATTTCAAGAATAAGACCTTTTAAATTTTTGTAAAGTTTCATTTTAAGCCGAAGGGGTTGTATATGGTTTGTTTGGTTGATATTCGTTTATTTTGATTTCATTTTTTCTTTCAATGATATCAAGTTGAGAACCACCATTTACTGTGTCTAAAAAAACACCAGTACCTTTACCAAAATCATCTCCATCACTAATTGCATCTTTGTTAGTTGCTGAATACTGATTAGTTTCTTTATAGTCATTTTTTGGGATTAACTTTTTTCTTTGGTCCTGACCAATAATACCAAGATCATTTAGAGGTTGACTAAAATCCAATCTTTCTGAAGTTGCCATTTTATATTATTTTTTTAATTATTTGGTTTATTCTTTTTACACTTTCTGTAATTTTCAAATCATCAATTTCACTACTATGTTCTTTGGATGGTCTATTCATATTTGACAACCATCCCATGTCGGTTATGAGTTCATCACTTACATCTTCAGGACGATACTCTTTATCTATTTTTGTTTGAAGATTAGACCCGTTTCTAAGACTTTGTAATGTATTGTTTATCCAATTATACATATAGTCACCACCATTTAAAACGTACGGAGCATCCTCTTTTTTTCCATCGAAAGAATCAAACCAATTTTTCATCCTTCCAAGTTGTTGATAAGTCACATACCCAGTGTTTCGTAATTCCTGATTTCTATTATGTCCTTCTGTGTTTGAATTTGAACTTGGTGCATTTTCAAAACACACAGTAAGATGATTTATTACTTCATCTGGAATTACAATTTCTTGACCATATAACTCACTATTCATCAGTTTTTATTTTTTTTAAAAGTGAATTGAAATCCAAATCTTCTTTATCTGCCAATTTTTTAATTGACTCTAAATTTTTTACTAAAATTTTTTCTACTGGATTTGACGAAGATTCGGTATTTTTCTTCATTACATCTTTATTAGATTTTTTTTTATCTAACAATATTTCATCAATTATACTTTCCATTTTATTTTTTTCTAACTCAGACAGTCTTCTTTTGGTAAAACATTTTTTACAAAAACCGTGTCTTTTTTCATCCTCTAATTCAGCATCTAATTCAGGATCAAATCCAAAAATATCTAATCTTTCCTCTCTATTTTTTTCATTTTTAATCCCATTACGTTTTTGTAAAATTTTATCGGCTTCCTTATAAGTTTTGGCATCTTGGACATCTTCCCAAGCATAACTTCCGGTATAATCCACTTCTTTGATTAATGACTTTTCTAAATTTTTTGATTCACCATAGTAAACTCTATAACCACGAACTATTGGATTTGTAGTTTGTCTTGTCATAGCAACCGTCATATCTTGAGTATATCTTGGATGTAACCAAAGATTTAATAAAGGAACACTAGAATTTATAAAAGTACCATCATCATTTACCAATTCATCGATTTCACCAGATGGAACTTCCTTAGGTAATTTAACGGTTATTTCTTTACCTAAGAATCTTACAAATCGTTTAAGATCAACTTTAGATGAAATTATTTTTTTTAATATCATGGGAATTACTTCCAATAATTTCGGGGATTTTTTTTCTATACTTTTTTTGTCCTTAGAATCAAGTTGAAATTCTTTATTTTCTTTAAATTTTGTAAAAATTGATTTTAACTTTTGTGTAAGGTCTCGGATTTCTTTTTGGTCAAGACCCTGATCAATTTTTACAAATTCATTTTCTAAATCTTTACCTTTCAAATCTTTTTTTTCATTAACAAGATTTTCAATTAGATGACTCACATTGCTTAGTTTATCTTTAGAAAAAATAAATGTAATTAAATTTGTATTATTTTCATTTAAAACTCTCAGGTTATTAAAGTGTAGCATAAGTTTATTGTTCTGCTCCTTTAAATGAAAAAAGTAAGATCCTTTAAGAATATTTTTATTAAAAACTAACATATCTATTTTTTTGATAAATATTGCGATGGAGGTATTTATACAAAAATGGCTCAACAAAACATTAATCAATACGTATATAATAAGTTAAAACTCAACTTTGCTCATGAGATTTCAGATATGTCTTTGACATCTGATGAGAAAGATTATAATGAAGAAGTAGTTTTTTCACCATATTTGATTGCTCAAGGATATGGGAATAGATTACCGGTATATTATGATATCAATAATTTAGAAACAACACAAGAATTAAATCTTACATATAAAAATTATGACAACAGAAATCTTCTTGTATCAGAAACATACTATAATGAAGAAAATTTAGATTTGTCATGTTTTACCGCTCAAACAATTTGTGACATAGGATTAGTCGGTATGGATAATGGGTTGGTTGACAAAATTGTTGGACCAACTATTACCTACACAAATGGCTTGTTTGACGACCTATTGAAATTTCAAAGAACATATTTTGATAGAAGAATGAAAATGTTTCAGGTAACTGGTTATACTTCACAGTATAATAGGTTTTCCGGAATTACAAAAACAACACTATATGAGGTTGAGGGAAAGATTGAGCCTTCGGTCGGAAAGTATCATGAACTTTACGGTGGGTTTTATCAAGGATTTTATAAATTATTTGGTTACGATTATGAAATTTTACCTGAGAGAGTACCTAAAGGTTGGGCTGTAGAAATGGTTGTCAGACCACGACTCATAGATCAATATACTCCAGGTCCAAATGAAACTACTCTAAATGAATTATATCCAGATAATGCGGGAACTGTATTTTATTTAGGGACTCGTGCTGAAAACAAATTTTATCATCATGCTGACGGTACACCGAATTGTTTTACTGGATATACAAGAGTGACAACACCGCTGAGAGATTGTTGGGTAACTTGTGCTTGTTGTAACACAGGGGTTACAAACAGTCGATGTATTTTTGTTTATCCACCAAGATCCCAAGACGGAATTCATGATCCGCATGTAAACTATGGGTGTCATGTTTGTGGACAACAAATAACAAGTTGTGGTTGTGGGTGTAATGAATTACCTTGCGATAAGTGTGGTTGGGAATGTAAATCTCATCCTTGTTATTTTACAACTGGATATACACCAACACCATTACCTGTTGTACCTTTGATATGTCCACCTTGTGAACCAACACCCACACCGACACCAACTCCCACCTCGAGTCCAATTTATTGTATACCAGAACCAGTCTGTACACCAACATGTACAACTTGTAATGATTGTGAATGTGAGGATTGTCACCCATGTTCAATGAGTGGGTGGACTTCTATCGAAGATACTTGCGAAAAAGATCCAAAATTAGACGCACTATCTAACGCATTATCAGTAAGATTTTCTGGTGATCCAAAAAACCCTAAAATTTGCATTAGAAGTTTGAGAATTACTGGATCTTGCGAAACAACCGGGACTTGTGAGACAACAGGATTTACTTATACAACTGGACATACAATCGATAACTATTGTTCACCTAAGGGTATATACGACTACTGTTTAGATAGGTGTAGTGAATTTTTTGATATACCGAAATGGTTGTTGTTAGATATTGTGTGGAGAAGATATACATTTTTTGATAAATGTGACTTAAGATATTTTGGCGGTCTAGGCGATATTACAGAAATAAAATATTTGGACTCTTTAGCAAACGATACTGTAAAATTAATTTCACCTCCAATTACGCACTGTAGTTTAGATCCAAAAGAAATAGAAATTGTAAAACTTAATCAAAAATGGTTAGATGACGTTGTTTATAGACAAGGTTCTTTAAAAATATATGTAAATGGAAAAATATTTTTTACAGTAGAGGACTTTGAAGAGATTATTCCACGGCCTCTTGACACTGATAAAGAAAGACAAGTTGGAGTACCATTTAATATGTCTTGGGGTGGTGGAACCCAGGGATTACGTGAAAATTTAATATTATCCGCTTGTACTTTACCATATACGGATTATATACAAGATCCTGAGTTGTTCCCAAAAAATGTTTTGAGTGGAACCTCACTTTCTGGTTTAAATACAAATATTGTTTTAGAACAAAATTTTGGGGGTACCTTTGATGGTGCTCTATCACAATTTAGATTTTACGTTTCTCCATTGACAGCCCCTGAAATCAAACATAACTTTAAAATTTTAAAAGATAGATTTTCTATGTTTAATCCGGATTGTCCGGATTGTAATCCACTTGTTTGTGAACCGAATGACTTCCAATTCAATACTCAGTCACCAACACCAACACCGACGATTACAGCAACTATCACTCCAACAGTCACCGTGACACCAACTCAAACTCCCTCATCTACTTTTCCATTACCAACACCAACTACCACACCAACACCTACGGTTTCTTCTACTTTTCCATTACCAACACCAACTACTACACCAACACCCACCCCAAGTAGTTCTTCTTTACCTCTACCTGAGGTTGATTGTGAAGATGGAATGGATGTCGTATTTGTTGTGGATTATACTGGAAGTATGGGACCTGCAATAAATGCTATCAAAACAAACATAGCAACTATTGTAAACAATATTATTACTAATTCAAATAACAATTATAGACTTGGATTAGTAATTTTTGATGAAACTGACGATTTTCCAAATTATTTAACATACGTATCATCAGTAGAATATACTTCACTTCCAGCATCACAAAAATATGTTTACCAAAACATTGGACCAAATAGAGCACAGGTTATAACTGCAATGGAAGTTATGACACCAAACAATCAATCATCTTTTTCAGTACAATTAAATAAATTAAATAATCCTCTTTTTGGGTTCTTTTTGGGTAATGGTATCGGTGGTCCAGAGCCATCTGATGTTGCAATTGATAGAATTATTAATTTTGGAATTGCGGGAAGTTTCTTACCAACTCATAAAAAAATAATTATTTTAATTACAGATAATGAACCAAGTGGTAATAATGATAATTATATATTAGGTCTTGATGATTTAGTAATCCAACAGTTAACATCTAATTGTATTTCTCAAAATATTACAATGAACTTAATCATTCCACCGGCAAGTACATTTGCATCATCAACCTATCCGGCAGGAATAACCGCACTAATTAATATGTCAATTGCAACTGGAGGTAGCGTTGTAAGTACACCATTTGATAATACGTTCAATGCGAGTGGTATCGTCACCGCATTAGATGAGAATTGTGTGACCACCATGAATTTATGTACAGACCCATGTAACTTAGGTCTTTCTGGATATAACTTAAATACTGTTGGTCAATTGACATGTGGAAATTTAACTGGAACTTGTGGAAACATTCAGGCATACACAATTTTCTGGTATGATTCATCTGGAAACATTGCATTAAAATCTGGTTTTGGTACGCCTTTTCCGTTTGTTGGTCCTTACAATTACAACCATCCGATGACTGGATTAAATTCCCCGATGTTACCTCCTGGTCTTTATACACCAGTTCTACAAGCCGTTACAATTGCTGGAACAACATACACCCCAACTGGGATTTCTGGAACAACTCAAGCAATGATGGATTGTTTCACATCTCAAGAAGTTAATATACAATCATTTAATTGTACCAATGGAACACTTACTGGAGCATATGAACATAGAGTACAGTATTCAACATTCCCGGGTTCGGCAGTTCCTCCGGGAAGTATGTATGCACATTTTGATATAGACCCGAGTAAAAAATATATTCCCTATGCATTTCAAGGTCAACTTGTTCCAGACACATTAAAAATAACATTTATTGGATCGAATTATGGTAATGTACCAATTGTGGTAGAATATATTCAAGTAGGTGGGGTTATGCAATGTCCAAATAGTGTAATTCCTAACCTAAATCAAAATATTGATTATAGAGTAACTAGTTTACCAAAAAAATATGTTTTCACCACAACTTTTCAGGCATCTAACAATTATTTTATGAAAGTTATTAATTTGAGTAACTTTGTTATTAATAATGGCGATTATTTAATAATCGAAGTGATACCGAATCAAACTCAAAACCAAACTTCTTGGGATTTATACTTCACTTGTTTGGAACGGTTCGAATGTGATTCTTGTATACAACAATTTTACTCTTACCCGTATGGTCAAGAAATTATTTTATCAACATTAACTTCAAATCCTAGTTTTACCTGTAACCTTCTCGATGTTGACTTTACCGTTACAGGTTGTAGTGCAAACATTTTGGCAAACGAAGATATTTTCAAGTATTTTCACCCTGAATTTCCTGGGTTGAGTAATCCATATTTAAACGCCTCAAATCAGGGGGGTCCGGAATGTCCATGTAGTGCCGGTGACAATTCAAGAATGGACACACTTACACCAACTCTTTATTCACCTATAAGTCCTCTTGGTCCATTAGGTGGAAACTGTACAACAGTTAATACTGGTGTAACTACAACTTGTACTTCTAATATACCAAACACAGTCAATGTCACAAAAGTTAATAATGTGATAACAATTACGTGTTCAAGTCAAACCGATAGAGACGCATTTTATAATTCTTATTTATCCAGAATGACTAATATAGGATGGTTACCAACAGCCCCTTTACCAACATCAGTCGATTATTATAAAGTAATTATTTTTGATCACTATCAACCACTTAATATAAATTCAAATTGTGCTGATAATCAATTTACATTAAAATCTTGGTCATTTCATCCTTCATCTTCAGTAACCACAACTAATACACCTGGAAATTTCCAAATGATAATCAATATGAATTTGATAACTAACAACTACGGTGGAAATGACCCTTTATGTTCCGCCTGCTCTGGAACGGTAACTACTTTCATTGCCAACAATGTAAACCCAAGTTATTATGCTGATATAAATTATTCATCAATTTCTAACACAGCACTTAGAAGTATTGACCCTTTTGTTAGAGTGAGAGGTATTGTAAGAACAGTTGGCAACATGAGTTACCGTAATTCAACAGGTACTTGGATTGTTCCGTGGTATTCTAATATAACATATCCATACTCTGGTAATCCATTGACAATCATACCTTCGTTATCTGCCACAACTTGTGACTGGCTTGGTTCAGACGGTTTTTTTGTTGATTGTGATGGTAATGCTTGGCCCCCCACAATTGGGTGTATGGCAAGTGCGTGGGTTCCGAGAAAAGCCGTAAGTACAAGTCCGACTTATTTATTTCCATTATGTCCGGGACCAGACGGTCAAAATCCCGAGAAAATTTTCCAAGGTTCTTACACCGAATACCTTATTAGAAGAACAGATGTTAATGATCCAAGAAGTTTTGACATAGAGGTGGGTATTAATGGAACTGTTATATATCGTCAAGTAGGTGCAAATCCACCAATTATATTGGATCCAAATTATTTTGTTTAGACCAATTTTGTTTAAATAGGTATTTATAAAAAAGTATCGATGAGTCAAACAATAACAATTTCTAGTCCGTCTTACAATGGTCAATATGCACAAATATTGTTCAAGCCAGACAATCAAAATATTGTTATAAATCTTGGAACACAATTGTTACCATATTTTTTTGATTCTTCACTTTTAACTCCACCAAGAGAAATATATGGAACTTATACAATTTTAGTATTGGGTCAATTTTGTGGAAACGATTGTAATAACATTTTACAAGTACCAAGATTAACTCCAACACCGACCGTTACTATCACACCTACAAGAACCCCAACTCCGGCACCAACCTCAACACCAACACCTACACCATCTTACGATCCTTGCAAAGTGCCTACTCCAACACCAACACCATCAATAACCGCAACTATTACTCCAACAATAACTCCAACACCAACAGAAACTTGTACAAATCCTTGTGGTTGTCCAAAACCAAGCAAAACCCCAAGACCGGCAACTTCACCAAGACCAACACCAAGTAACACAAGTGGGTGTCCTGTAACCCCAACTCCAACGAATACTGTAACACCAACAAATACAGTAACACCAACAGTAACCCCTTCTTCTGGATATACACCAACACCAACGGTAACAACTACTCCAACAAAAACTCCAACCACAACACCTACACCAACTGTCACTTCAACTTCTCCACCACCAACTCCATCAATCACTCCAACTAATACGGTTACACCAACAATTACTCCAACAATAACTCCTACAAATACAGTAACTCCAACTGTCACACCAACGTTAACCCCAACATTAACACCAACACCTACTTCAAGTCCAACGTTTGTAAATCAAGTCTTTTTGTTCATAGAACCAGTAACAGGATCTACGGCAATAGGTCAGTATATGTATGATGGGGGATCTAACTTCTTTGGGTTTACAAATTCATCTCAACCAACTCAGGATCAAACACAGTTCAACATAGACATGAATCTATATGTAAATTATAGTGGGTGGACAGGTGGTTCATTCCCTGGAATAATTACACAGTTTGTTCCAACAACTTCTGGTGGATTAGATAGTTTTGGAAACAATATAGTGGCTTACAATTTCTTTACAACAGAGGTTCCTCAAAATTATGTTGGATGTCAATCATGGTACACATGGATTATTCCAACTGGATCAACCAATGGATTGAAACAAGTGGAAATTGGATTAAATGATTCAGGAAATGCACAATCATTAAGTCCGGTAAATATGGAACAAACAATATATACATATACCTTCAATTATACGGGATCAACAATACCACAAGATGTGTATCGAGTTTATACAACTTTCCCAAGTCCAATCTTCAAATTAAACAATAATTTCCGTATTTATTTTAAAGGAAATGATATACAATAATAAATTGAATTCATAACAATAAAATGTCAGGTCTGTATAAAAATCCCATATCACCAACACTATCAATAGGAACACCATCTGTATTGAGAAATCAAACTTTTGGAACAACGTTTAGTATTTTATCAGTTGGAGGGTATTCTGAGGTTTATAACTTGACAGATTTGATTTATCAAATACCAGTTGGACAAACTGGATCAATTGAGTTTAGTGGTAACTCAATTCCAATAAGTTTTACAAAAGGTTCTGGAAGTGTTTTTTCTCCGGATGTTTTAACTCTAAACTCTGATAATATTTCTAGTGGTAGACGAAGATTGGGAATGGTTGTTTATGTATATGAATTGGATCAGTTCTATCAATATTATATACCTAATTACGATACACTTTGGTCAAACGCCACTGGTGCAACAGGACCTGGAGGACCTACTGTTGTTATTTCTAACTTTGGGACAACGGTAAAAAATAATACCCCAGCCGGACAATCATTTATTAATTCATGGACTGGATCAACAATTGAAGGTGTAAGTGGAGGAACATCAAATTCTAATTGGAGGATTTTCAAACCTTTTGATGTTTACACAACAGGAGGTACATATTTTTCGGGTTCAAGTACAATAGTACTTTACGATAATTCTGGAAACACGGTTTCTATAACTGGTGTTACCGCAACTGGTGCTTCAGGTTCAAGCGGTACATCTGGGTCTAGTGGATCTTCAGGAACAAACGGAACATCAGGAAGTTCGGGCACAAATGGTACGAGCGGTTCTTCGGGAACTAATGGAACCAGTGGTACAAATGGGACATCAGGTTCGAGTGGGACATCAGGTTCAAGCGGGACAAACGGCACATCAGGAACGAATGGTACTAACGGTTCGAGCGGGACCAATGGTACAAGTGGTTTATCTGGAGTTAATGGAACATCAGGAACCAATGGAACTAGTGGAAGTTCGGGTACAAATGGGACAAGTGGATCCTCAGGAACAAATGGAACCAACGGCACATCAGGAACAAATGGAACATCAGGAAGTAGTGGCACCAATGGAACTAGTGGAACAAATGGGACAAGCGGAACAAATGGGACATCTGGATCATCTGGAACTAACGGTACTTCAGGGTCTTCAGGTACTTCCGGTTCTTCAGGAACAAATGGAACATCAGGTTCAAGTGGTACTAATGGAACTAGCGGGTCTTCAGGAACAAATGGAACAAGTGGTACTAATGGCACTAATGGAAGTTCAGGAACTAATGGTACGTCAGGAAGTAGTGGTACAAACGGGTCTTCGGGTACGGATGGAACATCAGGAACAAATGGGACATCAGGTTCTAGTGGAACTAGCGGAACGGATGGTACTTCAGGTTCAAGCGGAACTAGCGGAACGGATGGAACTTCAGGTTCAAGCGGAACTAGCGGAACGGATGGAACTTCAGGTTCAAGCGGAACAGACGGAACTAGCGGTACAGATGGATCAAGTGGAACAAGCGGAACAGACGGAAGTAGTGGTACAAGTGGTACAGATGGTAGTAGTGGCACTTCAGGAACTGACGGTAGTTCAGGATCTTCGGGCACAAGTGGAACAGATGGGTCAAGTGGTACTTCAGGAACAGACGGAAGTAGTGGGACAAGCGGAACAGATGGATCTAGTGGGACATCAGGTACTGACGGAAGTAGTGGTACTTCAGGAACAGATGGAAGTAGCGGGTCTTCAGGGACTAGTGGAACAGATGGATCTTCAGGAACATCCGCGGTAATTTGTACACCATTCTTAGCGGGAGATTATTATTTTCAATCGGTAGGTACAACCTACAATGGACCCTCGTATCCAAATATGTCATGGGGTCCTGGACAAACATTAAGTGTGTATGCACCTGATGATGTTATAGAATATATCTTTATTAGTGGTTACACTGCTTCAACGGGTACTTTAGTTGCTGGTATCACATATTCTTCAAACCCTGGTTATAAAACACAAGCGGGTGTTACACTTTGTCTTGTAGGTGAACAAGGAACATCTGGTACAAATGGAACTTCAGGTACGGATGGGTCAAACGGATCTAGCGGTACTGATGGAACAAGTGGTAGTTCAGGTACGGATGGTACTAGTGGATCAAGCGGTACATCAGGTACTAACGGAACTAGTGGTTCTTCAGGAACAAACGGTACATCAGGTTCTTCGGGCACAAACGGAACGTCAGGAACAAATGGCACTTCAGGCTCATCCGGAACAGATGGAACATCAGGTTCTAGTGGAACAAATGGTACTTCTGGAAGTAGCGGCACAAACGGTACTTCAGGCTCATCAGGCACAAATGGAACCAGCGGAACAAATGGTACGTCAGGTTCTTCGGGGACTAATGGTACAAGTGGTTCATCCGGTAGTTCAGGTACTAACGGAACAAATGGAACATCGGGTTCAAGTGGTACTAATGGAACTAGCGGTTCATCAGGAACAAACGGAACATCAGGGACTTCAGGGACTAATGGTACAAATGGAACATCAGGAACTAGTGGAACCTCAGGTTCTTCAGGTACAAGTGGAGTAAATGGTATTTCAGGTGGTCTTATTTATTATTTTAACGAATCAGTAACACAAACACCATATAAAGAATTTTCACCAATTCCAACTACAGGATCTCAACAAACAGTTACAGTTACTATTGCAAATGGTGTTACATCAACAATTCAATCCTATTTAACACCATCAAATTATCCAAATGTTTCGGTTATTCCTGCGGGAATTTGGTCATTTTATTTACACTCATACAAAGAAAACAATAACGCAAGTTTTAATATTTTTTGTGAGGTTTATTCAAGAACAACAGGAGGAACTGAAACATTATTATTTACAACAGACCCAGGACCCGTAACAACTAATTCACCAAATCCATCAATGGTGTTAAGCGATACTTATCAGAGTGGTTATACTATCAATACAACAGATAGAATTTTGGTTAAAGTAAATGCTACTAACACTTCAAATCAATCACATACAGTTACTTTTGTTACCGAAGGTACGACTCATTATTCTTTTGGTCAAACAACATTAGGTGTAATTAATGGTTCAAGTGGTTCTTCGGGAACTAGTGGAACATCAGGAACTAACGGAACTTCGGGTACAAATGGTACTAGTGGATCATCAGGATCAAGCGGTTCGTCAGGAACATCAGGATCAAGCGGTTCGTCAGGAACTAATGGCACAAGTGGTAGTAGTGGAACTAATGGAACAAACGGTACGTCAGGAACAAATGGTACAAACGGGACTAGCGGTACAAATGGTACATCGGGAACAAACGGTACGAATGGAACTAGTGGGACAAACGGTACTAACGGTACTTCAGGAACAAATGGTACATCAGGAACAAATGGAACTTCAGGTACGAACGGAACTAGTGGGACTAATGGTACAAACGGTACTAGCGGAACCAATGGAACTTCAGGCACAGATGGTACAAATGGATCTAGTGGAACAAATGGAACTAGCGGAACTAACGGGACTTCAGGTACGAATGGTACAAATGGATCTAGTGGAACCAATGGAACCAATGGAACTTCAGGGACTAATGGTACAAGTGGGACTAACGGTACGAATGGAACTAGCGGTACAAATGGGACTTCAGGAACTAATGGAACTAATGGATCATCAGGTACCAACGGGACTAATGGTACAAGTGGGACTAATGGTACTAGCGGGACAAATGGAACCAATGGTACGAGCGGGACAAATGGAACATCAGGTACTAATGGTACTTCTGGTTCATCGGGTACAGATGGAACTAGCGGAACAAATGGTACTAGCGGTTCATCAGGTACAAATGGGACAAGTGGTAGTAGTGGTACTAATGGTACTTCAGGTTCTTCGGGCACAAACGGAACATCAGGGACTAATGGTACTTCGGGGTCTAGCGGTACTAATGGAACTAGCGGAACTAATGGTACGAGTGGCTCTTCAGGAACTAACGGAACTAGTGGTAGTAGTGGGACTAATGGAACGTCAGGTACGAATGGTACTAGTGGTACAAATGGGACATCAGGAAGTAGTGGAACCAATGGAACTTCAGGGACAAACGGTACAAGTGGTTCATCGGGTACTAATGGGACTAGTGGAACAAATGGTACAAACGGAACTAGCGGAACAAACGGTACTAACGGAACGTCAGGTACTGATGGAGGTAATCTAACGGCATCCAACTATGTTGTTCAAGGTTATTTATCAACAAATCAATCAATTCCTTCAAATGTTGATACTATAATTCAATTTATTGATGATTTTGACCCACAAAACTGGTGGAATTCTTCAACATATCAATTTACACCAACAATTGCGGGTTACTACAATGTGACACTTGAAGTTTTTTGGCAAACAGCCACGGTAGCGAACAATCAATATAATTCACAAATCCGTAAAAATGGAAATCAAACATTCATTTGGCAAAATCAAACAACAACATCTGCAGGTGTTTCTCAAGGTAATACTAAAATAATTTATTTTAATGGGACTACTGATTATGTTGAATTTACGGGTTATAATGGAGACCCAACAAGTAGAAATCTTGAGGGTGGTTCTAATAGGGCGACAAGTTATTTCTCCGCATCTTTAATCGTTGGTGGTGGTACTTCAGGTACGAACGGGACTAGCGGAACCAATGGTACTAATGGTTCTTCGGGGTCTAGTGGTACAAATGGAACTAGTGGTACAAATGGAACATCAGGTACAAATGGTACGTCAGGTACCAATGGTACTTCAGGAAGTAGTGGTACAAACGGCACTAGCGGGTCTTCAGGTACAAATGGAACCAACGGCACATCAGGAACAAATGGGACAAGCGGAAGTAGTGGCACCAATGGAACTAGTGGAACAAATGGGACAAGCGGAACTAATGGGACAAGTGGTTCTTCAGGAACTAATGGAACAAGTGGTACTAACGGAACGTCAGGTTCTTCGGGGACCAATGGAACATCAGGTACAAATGGTACTTCGGGGTCTAGCGGAACGAATGGTACATCAGGAACAAATGGTTCTTCGGGGACAAACGGAACGAATGGAACATCAGGAACAAACGGGACTAGTGGAACTAATGGAACTTCAGGAACAAACGGAACTTCAGGGACAAACGGTACAAGTGGTTCATCAGGTACGAATGGTAGTAGCGGAACAAACGGCACATCAGGTTCTTCAGGTACTAACGGCACATCGGGTACAAATGGTACATCAGGGTCATCAGGGACCAATGGTACTAGTGGAACCAACGGTACATCAGGGTCTAGCGGTACAAATGGTACTAGCGGAACTAACGGAACTTCAGGTAGTTCGGGTACAAACGGGACTAGCGGTTCTTCAGGAACTAATGGGACATCGGGTAGTTCAGGTACGAATGGTACTTCAGGTACTAATGGGACAAATGGAACTAGTGGTACGAACGGAACTTCAGGTTCAAGTGGGACAAATGGGACTAGTGGGACAAATGGGACAAGCGGAACTAACGGGACTAGCGGAACGAATGGAACCTCAGGAACTAATGGAACTTCAGGTAGTTCGGGGACTAATGGTACATCAGGTACTAACGGTACTTCAGGTACAAATGGAACTAGTGGTTCAAGCGGAACCAACGGGACATCAGGAACTAATGGAACTAGCGGTACTAACGGAACAAACGGAACATCTGGAACTAATGGTACTAGCGGAGCGAATGGAACTTCAGGAACTAATGGTACAAATGGTACTTCAGGAACTAATGGTACTAGTGGAACAAACGGAACTAATGGTACTAGTGGATTTGCAGGTAATGACGGATCAAACTCAGGTAGATGGATACACAAAACTGGAGGAGGTATCCCTACAGCGACATTTTTTACAAGTGATTCGGCAACAATATCATCAATAGCATCAATTTACGTTAATACATCGGACATTAATAGTGCTAATTACTCGGTTTGGTTTTCGTCAATTGATTCAATACAAGCGTTAGGTAATCCGGTTTATTTACAAGTTACTCAAGTTGGTAGTAATAATATTATTGGTATTTGGACTGTTACTAGTATTACAGTTTCAGGATCTGTATACCGATTTAACGTAACAAATGTTGTTGCAAATGGATCCTTTACTAATGACATTACATATACAATATCTTGGGTTTATAATGGATTGAATGGTACAAGCGGAACAAACGGAACAAATGGAACGTCAGGCACCAATGGAACTTCAGGTAGTTCGGGGACTAATGGCACTAGTGGTACAAATGGGACATCGGGAACTAACGGTACAAGTGGAACATCACCAACAGTGAGCGGGTCAACATATCAAGTTTTACGCTCAGATGGTGCCGGAGGCATAGTTTCAGATAATAATTTAATATTCAACGGAGGAATTCAAAGATTGGGGGTTCAGGGACACCAATTTATTTTAGATACGGTAGGAAACGACATTTTTGGATTACATGTTGCATCAACACAAACCAGTCAAAGTTTTGGATATTCTACTTCAAAAGTAACAGGTCAAGGGGACCAAACTCTTGTTTCTGGTTTAACAGGTCATGATATTTTAGTTTATGATGCAGTATTATCAAATTTAGGTTTGAATGTTGCCGTTGGTAACGGTACGATATACGGAGACAATACCGCAATTAGTTTTCAAAATAATAGTACAAAAGACAGTTCGTTTCATACAGGTATTACGGGTGTGGTTTTAGGTGACCATGGAAATTCACTTGGTAGTAAAACTGGAATGGAATTAAGTGTATTAGGGACAACCGAAAACAATACAGGAATTTTTTTAAATGTTACAGGTGGTTCTTTAAAGAATGTAGGAATAGAACCTCAAATTTTTGGAAGTATTGGTGATGGTTGGGGGTCTAAAATTACAAACTCGAATGCACCAACAGGTCCTTCAACACAGTATGGTGAACAGATTGATGTTATTGGAGTTGTTGATACTTCATCGGGGAATAAATATGGGTTAAAAGTTACGGTTTCTAATGATGCCAAAAATAACTACGGAGTATGGATTAATTCTGATGGGGCTTCTACAAATAACTATTCAATTCTGACAGAACAAGGTTCTGCTATTTTTAATGATTTGGCAAATGCGGGTTCAGATTTTCAAGTTAAAGGTAGTGTTGATTCGAACTTGCTTTTTATTGATGCTGGTGTTGACCATGTGGGTATTGGAACAAACGGACCAAATCGTAAATTAGATGTTAGAGGTGACTACCAATTTATACATGACCCAACAACAGAATTAACAACATCAGTAGATGGTTATGGTGATATTGTGACATTTGGTTCGGGAAGTTTAACTGCCGGTAGATTGTACTATTTAAATAGTTCCCAAGCGTGGGTTGATACTGATGCGGATTTTGCATCAGGTGCCACTGGAATGTTAGCATTTGCTCTTGGTTCTTCACCATCTGAGGGTATGTTAGTTAGAGGATATATTAGAAATTCAGGATTTGTAACAAATACTGGTGATATAGTATACATTTCAACAACCGCAGGAGAAGTAACAACAACAGCACCATCAGGTAGCGGTGATGTTATTAGAATTATTGGTTATAGTATAGACGGAACAAATGAAATAATTTATTTTAGTCCTGATAATAGTTGGGTGGAGGTTTAATATTATGACAAAATTTAATGGTTTTGATTTTTATGATAAAAAACAAGTTGTTTTAACAAGTGGAATTCCAAGTGCGTATGTTAATGCATCCTCAAATCAGAAAATAACTTCAGTTTATGTTCCTGCAAATACTTTTGTTGCAGGTGACATATTACACATAGAGTGGATTGTAAGATTAACAGGATTAACATCAGGAAATTTTAGTAGTAATTTATATTGGAATGAAACTGATGATTTAACAACGCCAACACAACTTACAAGTCGTTCCGTAACCAATTCAAATATTGGTTATAAACAAAATAGAAGACTTTCAATTGCGGTAGCAAATGGTACAGGAAACGGTTCAATTACGTATGGTGTTGGTACGGGTTTAGATTCGGATTTTGCGGCGGCAACTTTTGCCATATCAAGTGGATTGGCACTTAATTGGACCATAGACTCTTACATTATATTGGCAGGTTTTTGTGGTGTAAGTACAGGAGTTAGAACCGAGTTTTTTAAAGTTAGTAATTAAATAAAATGGTATATTTAGAAAAAAAATTAAACACATTAGTTAAGTCTGCAGACTCAGAAGGGTCTTCATTTTTAGATGTTCCAAGAACTTTAACATTTACAATTGTTGATGATGAAGGTCATAGTGGATATTTTTCTAACAACCCTGAAGACGTTTCTTTTGAATTGGATGAAAATATTATTTTTTTCAAAGTCAAAGATACTATGATTGATAAAATTGAATTTGTTGATGCTCAATCTATGATTAAATATGTTTACGACTTATGACAAAGATAATAGGTTTTAATATGTATAGTCCTTTTAAGACTATTAATTTGACAACTCCTCAGCCAACTACTTCTTCATTGACCGAGCGTAAGTTAGGTTCCATACTTGTTCCTGCTAATACATTTAGTGCGGGTGATTCATTAAAAGTTGAATGTTTTGCAAGAAAACAAAATACAAACGCAACATCAAACATAAAATTATATTGGAATAGTGCTGATAGTATTTCATCACCTTCACCAATTAGAATCGGTGAGTTTGTAGGTTTAGGTGCGACTTTTACTGCAATTCCAATCGTTAGAAGATTGGGGGTTAATACATCTGATGGGTCAGGTAATGGAACAAGTGTTTTATTGAACACTATTGATGTTTATCAGGACTATATCAATAATAACACAAGTCTTCCAAGTAATTTAGCGTTAAATTGGACTGTAGATAGTTATATCATATTAGCAGGTGATGTTGACAACGCATCTGACATATTAAATTGTCAATGGATTAGAATTACAAATGGCTAAAATAATTGGGTATAATGTTGGTGTTAAATATAAAGTTGTAACCACTACAACACCTGCGGGTAGTGTAAACTCAACTTCTAATACTCTAATTAATTCATTGTTAATTCCTGCAAATACTTTTTCTTCGGGGGACATTGTGACAATAGAAACTTGTGTTACAAAAAGTGCCGCTAACAACTTATTTAGTTTTTATTTTTATGTTAACACATCTGCACTACTTGGTGGTGCGACTTTAGTTGCTACAAATACATCAGTTGCAAGTAATATAAGAGCGGCTCAACTTTATCGTAGACTAACAATTGATGTTGCTTCGGGGTCTGGTAACGGCACAATAGTATTGAATACATCATTCGCGACTAGGGATGATATTGGTTCGGGAAACTACACTACAGGTTTTTCCACTTTAACAACCAATTGGACTGTTGACCAATATATAATTGTTTCAGGTTCTGTTGTTAGTACATCAGACACACTTAGTTGTCAGTGGATAAAAGCGTCTAATGGTTAGTTTTTAAAATAAAAAATAACCTCATTATAATATTCAATAAAATGTTCGTTGTACAAGTCCCACTTTATATTTACACCATCTAAAGAATACACCTCAAAGTTTTCAAACATATTTAGAATGTTGTCTCTAAACCATCTGAACTTACATTGGTGGAAGTTTTCGTCATTTCTTAAATGAAACTCAACAACAATTTTTGGTATAGTTTTTAAAAACTCAATATTACTTTTAGAAAACACATCATATTCACCCCCCTCGCAGTCACATTTTAAAAAGTCTATTTTATTTATGTTATTATCATCCAAAAATTCTTTAAAAGTAAATGTTGGTGAAGTTTCTGTAATATTATCCCAAGTGATTTCTAATTTCTTTTTATCTGAAATTGCTCCTTGTATAATTTTAACATTTTCTTGACCTACATTTTTATTTAAAATATCTATGTGATAAGATAATGGTTCCACCACAAAACATTGTTTTGGATTTTTTGGAAGTATTGAATATGTAAATGGACCTAATGATGCTCCTAAATCAACAACAATATCACCTTCTTCTACTTCAAATAATCTTTCATATATGTTATACTCAAATATTTCTTGAGTTGCTTGACTCACATACCATTCACTTTTTTTACCCCAATCAAATGTAATCTCATCTACTTGAAATGTATTTTCTTCTTTACCCATAATTTTATTAATTTCTTTTATTACCATTTCTGATGTTATTTGTTTTGAACACTCAAATTGACGATCAGTTCCTTTATGTAAAGGACACCAATTCCAATCTCCTGCGTCTAATCTATCCCAATTAAAACATCCGTGACAAACGTTTTCATTTATTACCCTATATGTTTCTAATTTTGTTTCTGCCCATTTTTCACTAAACCCTGATATAAGAACAACGGGTAGTTTACAAGCCCAAGCCAACCAAGACAAACCTGACCCAAGACCTACAAAAAATTCACAAGTAGATAGATCATTAATTACCTCTTGTAAGTTTCCACCTTTAAAAACTGAAACCCCTTTTGGGTAAAAGTTATTCATATAACCATCACCTTCTTTTGAGTAAATCATACATTCATACCCAAGATTATTTAAGTAATCAACAACTTCTTGCCAACCACTTTTATTGTTCCAATATTTTGCTTGTGCTGTAGAATGAAAACCAATTCCAACTTTTTTCTTTTTTTCTACATTTGGTAAATTAAGATTTGGTCTTATTTCTTTATAGTCCAAACCAAGAATATCGGTTGCAGTTTTTTGTAGTGGTTGTAATTTAACGTCAATTTTGTGTTTGTTAGTGTCAATCGTCCCATCTTCATTATAAAACCAACCCAATCTATATTGTGCGTGAATATTGGGTACGGACTCACCAGGTTCTACAAATTCTATGTTTGGATATTGGTCTTTGAACAGATAATTCATGAAGGTGGATACAATTAAATTACATTTATGTTTTAATCTAAATTCTTCACAATAGGGAAACCACGCTAATGTATCTCCAAGGGATTTTGATCCAAATGAAATATAAACACGTTTGTTTTCTAAATTGATTTGGTTTTGATATATTAGTTTACCATTTTCTCTAATTTCAGTTTTCCAATTACTAAAATATTCACGATTGAGTTTTATCCAACTATTTATTTTAATGTTGTTTTCATAAACCAAAGATTTTTCATCAAATAATTTAATATTAAATTCTCTATCCCCCTGACCCAATATTTCAAAAAACGGGTTTACAACAAAATGTTGTTTAATAACATAATCGTTTTCAATCGGTTCTTGTTGTGTGATATCTAAAACCGAGACTTCTTTATATAGATCTAACAGACCTTGCCCGAAACTATCATCCATAGGAATTTCATACGAGTCATCACTTTCAATTAAATCTAATAATTGTTTAGATATGTTCTCTACATCACCCTCAATTGGTGTAACGTAATTATCAAACATACCTGAATATTGTGGTAAGTTTCTTGTTAAGATTTTCATCCCGTAATTAACCGATTCTCTAACAACCAATGGATTACACTCCCAAGTTGAGTTAAACATGAAAACATCACATGCCTGCATAAATTTATCAACATCACTTCTCTCACCCCATACTTTTACATTTGATGGTAAGTCTTTCATAATCGAACCCCAATATCCCTCAAAATTTGGTGCTTGGTTTCCTATAAAGTGAAATTGAATGTTAGGGTTAGATTCTACTAAAGTTCTTGCGACCTCAACACCTTCTCCTTGATTTTTACCGCTCGTCCATAAACCAACATTTAATACGTGAGTCTTCATTAAATCTAAACCTAACTCATCTCTTATTTTTAGTTTATGTATAAGAGGTACGGTATTAACACCTTTAATGGTTCCATATTCCTCCAATAGTGAATTAACTTTATTCTCGAAAGGGTATAAAGAAAGTCGTTTCATCGGTTTTGTACTCTTAAAGGTATTATCCATATGATACGGAGTTACCAATGAATATGCTTCAGGTTGTAATTTTTTATTCGTTTTTGGGTCGTACCATATGTTATGACAAGTCTCAACAATTCTCCAAGATCTATCGTTAGAATAAATCTGATTTAATAAATCCAAAGGAATTCTATTAAACGCCTCAAAACCATCTAACATTTCTTCAGAGTGAATAACATCAATCTTATTATTTTTAATAATATCAATTAACCCATATTTTCTTTCAATCTCACCTGTTCCACCAAGAGTGAAGAAATGTTCTTCACCCAATAGTTTAATGATCTCATTTCTTTGGACGACATATGTTTCACTAAAATTAGAATACTCAACTAAGAATATTTCTATTTCATTTTTAAATTTTTGTAATGACTGAATTCTTTTTAACGCGAATTGGGGTGCACCTCCTGTACTCAAATGTGGTTCTATGTATAATATTTTTAATTTCACTTATTTATTTTTTCTTTATTTATTAGTTCGTAATTTTTATACTTTTTAGTTCCAAAAAACCCTAAACTACAACCCAAGTATTCAATAACAGATTTTCTGGTTTCAATTACAATAATTTTACCTTCAGGTGTTTTTATGTAATATCTAGTCGCATCTGGATTACTCGACCCTATATTTAAACCTTTCCTATCTTTACTCCATTTTTCTTTTATTTCGTCCGAATGTTTTTTTCCATACATTGGGTGTTTTTCTCCTCTTCTATCTATTTTTTTTGCAACTTCCTTTAGTTTTTTTATAGTCTCTTCTGATTTATTTTTACCTGGATTTTTATCTCCTTTCCATAATTCACTCAACCTATCTTTTTCTTTTTGAGACATTTTTTGGTTTTTTCTTTTTTCCCTTATTTTTTGTTTTGTTTCTTCAGATAATTTAATACCATATCTTGGGTTATTCTCACCTCTCATACTCCTATATGATCTACCCCCCTCACATATGTTATAACCGATACTTCTATTTGTTGAGTCTAACTCCTTTATCCAAAAAATTTCCCTTTCATCTAATTCCACCAAAGACGAACATATCTCAATAATTTCTTTTATAAAATTTTCTTTACCATATTTTTTTATTGATGTTAATATCCTCGTACCTGACCCAAAATAGTTAGGGTTATTAGCCATATCTTGACCAACATATATTTTCCCATTTATTAAGTTTGTTATTTTATAAATTACCATATAATGTGTGTTAAAAAATTTAGAACCCCCAGTTGATAAATATGGTGATAATTTTAATTTTCATATTTTCCATAAACTAAAAATACATGTGGAATAATAAAAATTAAAGTTTTTATCTTTTAAAGAAGTTGATTTAATCTGTATTTATTTTCATTATATAATATTTTTTATATGACTTATGAAAGAAATTTGTATAAATATTGCCGGTTGTAATTCGTTAGGTGACACACTTTGTGCTACACCAATCGTTAGAAAAATTAGTAAAAGTTATAATAGAAAAGTTCATGTAATTTCAAAACACCCCGATCTATTTAAAAACTCCCCCTATGTTGATAGGAACATTCCTTACACTGATGAAGAGTTTGATCGGGTTAATAAAGAATATGAAGTAATGTCAACATTTGATGTTTCATATAAAGACAATGGAGTTTGTAATAAACATAATGTGATGGACATTAGACAATTACACGCAATTAATCTTGGGTTTATGTTAACCAAAGATGAAATGACTTTGGACTATATTCCAAATGAAGATGTGACACTTCCTCATTTACCCAATAAATACGTTTTAATACATCCCGTTCAAAATTGGAATTCAAGAACTTGGCCGGCAAAAAATTGGCAAATGTTAACACAACTATTAAATGAAAAAGGAATATCGGTAATTTCAATTGGAAAAAATTCATCAGAATTAGGTGGGTCAAATGTTGATAAACCAGTTTTTGATTTTCCAATAAAGTTAGGATATAACTTAATGAACCAAACATCTCTTGATCAAACTTGGCATTTAATAAATAATAGTATGTGTTTTGTTACAATGGATTCAGGTCTTTTACATTTAGCCGGTACTACAGATGCAGAAATTATACAGTTAGGAAGTTCAATAAATCCTGAGTTTAGAACACCATATAGAAATGGTTCACAAGAATATAAATATCATTATGTTAGAGGTGGTTGTGGATTGAATTGTGCTTCAGATATGAAATATGGAGTTCAAGAATGGGGGTCGATACAAGGAATACCGTCATTAGTAAATTGTCTCGAAAGGAAAGAAACTTTTGAGTGTCATCCTTCGGTATTACACGTATATAACAAAATTATTGAAATTATCGATAAAAATAAAAATTACCACAATATTTTTTAATAGGTATTTATAAAAAAAATAAAATTTGCCAAATCAAGTAGATATACTAACTTCTTCCGGTGTTGCACCTTATGATGTATACGTTTGTGATATAACAAATACTTTTTGTTATTTAGTTGCAACTGGAGTTTCGTTACCATATCAATTTAACGTACCACCACCATTAGACAATACAAATGATCTAATAATAAAAATAATTGACTCAAATGGTTGTGAGTATTTTGAACCATATAGTTGTCCTGTTACACCGACTCAAACCCCCACATTAACTCAAACTCCTACACCAACCAATCCATTTCCTTGTAATTGTATTGTTGTCTCAAATGTCTCATTATCGGTTACAGGATTTCTGGATTACATAGATTGTAATGGTGTTCTAATAAATTCATATCCTATTGGTGGAGGTCAAGTAGATTACATTTGTGGAACTAACCCAACAAATTTAATTGGTGTCACTGCGGTGGAAGGATTACCTTGCTCTATGTTATCATGTGTACCTATACCTTCTTTGACTCCAACAAAAACAATTACACCAACTCCAACTATTACACCGTCAATAACACCAACCATTACTCCAACAACTTCAATTACCCCCACAGTCACACCATCAATAACTTCAACACCGACCCCCACTTTGACTCCTACTCTTACACCAACTACCACACCTACGATTACTCCAACTGTTACTTCAACCGTAACACCTTCAATAACAGCATCGATAACTCCTACACCTACAGTTACATCAACTTCCCCACCACCAACACCATCTATAACACCGACAATAACGCCAACACCATCCATAACCCCCACTTTAACTCCTACGGTAACACCAACCATAACTCCAACAATTACACCCACACCTACAATTACTCCGTCAATTACTCCAACATTAACTCCAACAGTTACAACAACAATCACTCCTACGGTGACAATAACCCCAACAGTGACTCCAAGTACTGCGTATTCCATATTTTTTGTCAGACCTTGTTGTGCATTAGTACCTGATGGATTTGCCAGTTTACCTAGTAACACAGTGATAGGTAGTGTGTTTTTGACAACAGGAAATAATTGTTATGAGGTGATATCTCAAACAGTAGGAATTGTCACAATAACCTGGAACGGATCCACAACTTATAGTGATTGTTCTAGTTGTATTACTGGTTATCCTTGCCCATCACAAACACCCACCCCAACAGTGACTTCAACGATAACTCCCACCGTTACAATTACCCCCACTTTGACTAGGACTGTTACTCCTACAAAAACAGTTACCCCGACAAGAAGTACTGGTACAATTTTCAGAGTCAGATCTTGTTGTGATAGTGGGCTTACTAGATTTGTTGTTTTACCTTCAGGAACTGCAGTAGGAACTAGAGTAATTTCTTCAGGAAGTTGTTGGACCGTGTTGGCGGCAATAACTGGATCACCAATTTTTTCAGCAACCGTTACCGCATATGGAAGTTGTTCAGATTGTGTTGCGGTATACCCATGTAAATTTTAATTAATATTTTCTTTTTGAGATTGATTATTATTTTTAAATAAAAAAAATAATATGAAAATTTTTGTACAAATA
>Ga0164292_10000559_pt1 | contig 29515 bp, 34 predicted proteins | sample GEODES117metaG_FD_111486 | JGI IMG/M metagenome (GOLD analysis project Ga0164292, IMG submission 111486) | Eutrophic lake water microbial communities from Lake Mendota, Wisconsin, USA - GEODES117 metaG | ecosystem: Environmental > Aquatic > Freshwater > Lake | place: USA: Lake Mendota...
CAGCAACATATGCTCCCGGATTCTTACCAGCTCCTTGATTGCGAATAAAAGTAGATAAAACTTCTTTACGCTTTCTAGCCCTAATGGTCAACGCGCCGTTAATTACCGATATAGTTCCCATAGCACCTTCAAGGGTTGTTAGACCTACATATGCTAACATTCGTAGCAGTACAACATACTGTAACTTTTCTTCTAGTCTGACTAGGAGATTAACGTCCTGAATGTTATAGTCAACGAAGGTAGTCCAATCTGTATCTGCTAAAGTAGATAGATTCATATCCCCGTAGTCAACTTTTCTTTCACCTAATTCTATTTCACCAATAGCGTCGAGCTTGTACGATTCTCTTAGTTTAAGGCAAAATCTTCTGTAGATGTCTAAGTAGTCGATACACGACACGCCTTCAATATAGTATCGTTTTTGCTGCCTACCAAATTTACCCATAACTTCACGATGGTAAATATTTCCTGTAGGTGATAAACGATTTACATACTCCTGCCCAAGAATTCTCTCACACCTATTAATAATGTAAGGTATATCAAAGAACTCTGAGTTCCATCCACTTAATACATCGGGATAATCACTTTCAATATATTCAATAAACTTAATGAATAAATCTCGTTCATTTCTGCAGTGTGTATACTTTACCTGCTTATTATCACCTGTATAAGGTTTAATACCAAATGTATGAAACTTTTTTGTAAAGTTGTCGTAGCAAGTAATTACATTTACAGTATGCTGCGGGTCGTCAACGTCAGGAAATGAATCAACAGAGTATGTCTCAATATCTATAAATGTTACTTTTAAATCGTTTTTTGTAAACTCAGGCTTCTCATTCTCCGTCCAAAAAGTGTCTAGTAGATATTGCTGAACTGGAGGTAAATTTTCATACACTCTCTTAATGCCTGAGTCCTGTATAAACTTATTACGTTCGTAACCATTGTTAAAAATCCTCTTCTTAGCCTTAGTACCAAAAATAGTTGTTTTATCTCCGTTACTATCCTCAATATAAAGATAGGGTGATACTGACACATCATAATGCACACGCTTACCTTCTGTATCCCAAGTAAATAGCCGAACTGATTGAGTTCGGCTACTATATACGCAGTTTCTATAAGCCATATAAAGCTATTATAGCTTTACTGAGATTGAATTCAACTATTCCATCTCTTAAGATATTTTCTTTCAGAGGAGCCATAAGGCGTGTTGAGTGCCTCAAGATGGCAGCCAATATTTTCTGGAAGCTCTAGGAACCTTTGCGCTCCAATACTTCTAAACATTTCGACATTGCTGTAATACTTGGGCTTGTTTTTAAGTATAGCTTCAAGCTTTTGTTCTAAATCGTCGCCTGTCTTAAATTTAAGGAATGAGGGAGCATTTTTATATGTCTCCATATCTTGTACTAAACAAGGAAGTCCCATTACGCATGATTCAATAAACTTAATATCTGACTTTGATCTATTAAAGCTATTATAAGCAGGGGAGCTATCATCACCTGTGCATTTAACCCCGCGATGAATCTAGGATAATCTGCTAGTGTTTGCCAAGGGTGAAATTCAATCTTTCGCTGCTGCACGTACCTCATTAATGGTGGTGGAAATGCTCCTACAAACACCCACTGATATTTATCAATAGTCTTTTCAACTAAATTCAACACATGCGAGAAGTCATCAACGCCACCATTCTTATTATCTACATCATAATGAGCTCCTGATCCTGTATATAGAACACGAGGTTTTTTCTTATTTTTATCATACGCATCGTAGACACGTCTCTTATCATAAACATGACCCATCCAAGAATAGGGCACAAAGTTAGGTATTACAGTTATTTCTTTTTTACCCGTTCTTTCCTGGTATAGCTTTTTCATATACTCGCAAGTAACGGTAACTTCGTCGCACATATTGATAATCTCAATACAGTTATTACGAATTTCGTCATTATCAAAAGCAAACTTAAACTTATTATAATCAGGAATGTCTTCTCTAAACACCACATCATCAACCTCATAAATTAATTTAAATTTATGATCTTGTTGAACTTGCTTTAGGTACTTGATAAATTCTTTTTGATCGTTTGATGCCTGTCGTTGTACTTTAACAGATTTAACTCCTGTATACCATCTTGGATCAAACACCATAGCGGTAAGGGAAGTCGAACAACCTGCACCTGTTTCATTAATATGTTTTTCAGGCCACAATATTCTCCAGAATCCACAGCCAGAATAATCTGCAAGATAATTAACATATCTCGGTAGTGAGAGCTCTCTAGGTTGCTCTGGTATAGCTACTTGACGCGGTGTAGGTTGAACCCCAAATGGATTTGCAAAAGGTTGTGAAAAAGGACTAGCAAAAGGCTGCGCAAACATATATTTTATATTTACATTAATAATCTAGATAATCAATACGCCTTGTTATACCGTTTTGTTTTTCTAAGAAAATAACATCTCCAGTTACGGCTTTAATCGACTCTTTTCTATGTGAAATGACTATAGAACATTCATCAAGTGTATTCACACGCTCTTTTAATATATCTGTAATTAAATCAATACCCTTTTCGTCAAACGACGAGTCAAACAGCTCATCGTAAATCGCAATGTTATAACTTACTCCACCCTGCATGCGCCTAATATCCGAAAAGGCAAACAGGCAAGCAAGATCTATTGATTTACGCTCTGCCCCCGAAAAATTAAAGTAAGAACAAATTTTATTTTTATCATTTACAATTTGTTCTTCAAAGTATTCGTCAAAAACGCAAACAGAATTCGAATCAAGTTTTTTAAGATAATAATATAGCTTGCTATTTAAAAGTTCTAGTAACTTATTTACGATATACGACTTTACACCTTCTTCACTAATAACAAATTTGACTATATCTAATGTACTAAGTTGTTTAGATATAGTTCCGACAGTATCGTTTATGCTATCAAGTCTACTTTGAGTTTCAGAGATCAAATCGTCAAACTCCGTCTTACTTTCATTTAAGGTTTCAATATCCTGTACTAGCTCACTCTGCCACTTTGTTAGCTGTGTAATCCTATTACTTATATTTTTATTACTTTGAATTTTTAAGCCAGTCTCATTTATTAATCTATTTTTCTCTTGAATGGCTCTTTTAATTTTTAATTTTTGTTCTTCAACCTCTAATATCTTTACATTAATGTCTTCTATATCCTTAGCTATAAAAATCATTTCATCTTTAAGAAGTTGTTTTTCACGAGCAATATTTTCTTTATCATGCTCTTGTATAGATCTCAAACAAACTGGACACGTATCGCTATCTGATCCTATCTTTTTATATATTTCCTTTTTATGAACAATTGTTGCTTTTTTATTCGATGAGTCACTAACGAGAGAGCTTTTTTGATCATCATTTTCTATTAGCTTATCTTCTAACTTATCAATAGTAGTTTGAATATCATCAATATTTGGTATATCAGACTCTTTAAGAAGCTCTGCATTAAGTTCTTTAAGCTCTAAAGCATTAGATTCTTGCCTTTCAAGGTAAAGCTTTCGCTTATCTTCTTTTTTTTCAATTAATCTCTGCTTTTGATTATTGTAGTTTTGCAGTGTTTTATTAACCTCGTCGAGCTTAGCATAATTAATATCATATTCACGCTTAATATCATTATACTCCTGTCTAAGAGTTGATATCATCTTGCTAAAAACCTCCATACCAAAAATATCCTCGATAAACTTACGCTTCTCAATTTTATTTTTAGCCATAAACGGTATGGTATTATTAACCGTCATAATAACGCAGTTTTGAAAAATAGCTGGTGACGCACTTAATACATCACTAATATATTTTGTAGTATTAGCTATACTATCACGAGTTTTATCTACACCGTCTTTATATACACTGACCTTGGTAGGTGAAAGTGTACGTATAATATGAAATTTATTTTTACCCTTAGGTGAGTCAACATTAAATTCCAACTCAACCTGTGTTTTACCTCCGGTAATATTATTAGTAATTAAGTCTTTTTTAATTTCTCTTAAAGTCTCTCCAAAAATGGCAAAATATATAGCGTCCGCTACCGTGGACTTACCAACAGCGTTCTGTCTATCGGGCTTATCTTTATTATTACCGGTAATAATGTGTAACCCTTTGCGAAAGTCAACCGAAACTGGTTCATTGCCAACTGATAGAAAATTCTGAATTGTTATTTTAGTAAATGTTACTTTCTTCATGCAATACACTTTTTATAAAGTTCTAACGTATAGCTAAGTATATCACTTTTATCTTCTATTTCAAGAAGATTTACAAACTCCTCAATAGCACAGGTAATATCGATACCTGAGAGATCCTTATCACTGTTGTCATTACTAATTTTATTATAGTTAAGATCATATTCTATTTGCAACGCTTCTGGTCTCAATAAATTTAATTTTGAAGTAAGTATAGCTAAATCTTCCTGGGAGATATTTTTATCTACCTTAAATTTAATAATATTGTTTATAAATAATTTTTTTATCTCAGGTGTAATAGTAGTAGCTTCTGCAAGTTCACTAAGACTGACCTTTTTATAATGAGGTGAAACGGTATTCTCAAAGAACTCATATTCTTGCGTATCTATATCAAGTATGTGATAACCTTTTATGTTATCACAATCACCGAAGTCCATTTGAAACGGATTACCCACATATAGAATTGTACCTGCTCCGTATTTTTTTTCATGTCTAAAATGAAAGTGACCAGAAATAACTAAAGAGCTCTTACTTAAAAGCTCTTTTACACTTAGACCTTCTTCACAATCCTTGTAAGAATTCATTTTGAAGGTTTCTATTTCAAAATGACCAAAAATAATATCGCTTTTTTCTATTTGATTAGTAGAAGTACCCCAAGGGCACAGCGTTATAACTTTATCAAATACGTTTAACGTAGCGACCTTATCTACTACTGTTATATTTTTGCTATTTTTAAAAATAGAAAGCGAATTTACATCTGTTCTATGTTTATAATAGATGTCATGATTACCTACTAAAGCTATAATATTAAAATCGTCAAATATTTGTAATATATCAGCTGAGATCTGAAGTGTATTTACAGATATTTCACTTCTATTATGATACCAATCACCGCAAAATATAATATCCTTTATATTTTGCCTCTTAAGCTCTTTACTTAGCCAATTTGCCCAAGTTATAGCAATGTCATGCCACTGAGCACTATTAGTATGAACTCCTAAATGGAGGTCTGAGATAATAGCAACTCTCGGTTTATTAATCTTGATCATAGAAGTCATCATCATCACCACCTACGGGCTTAACATAAATGAGATTGTTACAAGTCTTTGGATCATTCATGATATCCTCATACACTTTTTCTCTATAATTTTTTTCCGCTTCGTGATGTCTTTTTTCTTTTTTAATACGATTAACAAACGCATTAAATGCAATCGTTGTAAAATATGAGAAAGGATTTGACTCGGCAGCAAATTTATATTTTTTACCCTTAAGTGCAGAGTACATTTTAATAAGAGAGTCTCCTATCATGTCATCCTTGTAAGTATAATTAATAAATGAGCTATTATAGCTTAACCCATAAGCAATTTTTTTAATATTTTCAGCAAGGTCGTCAGTTAAAATATCAGTTTCATAATACTTACGTAAAGATTCTTTAAATTCGACTGGATCTACGTAGTAATTTTCTTTAGACATAACTGTATAATATATTACTATTAAGATATATCAATATCTTTTTCTGTATATGCTATTTTTTCAGCATTGTAAATTTGTTTTCTTTTTTCGGAGTGCTTATTACCGTAGTGTAAGTTATCACTTAGGTCTATAATAATAAGTTTACTTTTATCCTTATGTAATCTTAAACCTCTACCTATAGATTGTACGGTTCTAATGAACGATTTACCTCCTGAAACAAAAAGAATATTGTGAAGGTTTTTTATATTAACACCAGTTGAAAAAATAGCGCTTATTGCAATACAAATTACATCATTACTGCTCTCCATTAACTTTTTAATTTTCTCTCGCTCTTCTATTTCTACATCTCCCCTAATAAAGAATACTTTTTTATTAGTGCATGTATTTTTTACTACTTCTAATAGACCTTCACCGTGAACAATATGATTTACTAGTATTAAGGTGTTATTATTAAGCTTATTACTTAATTGACCAATAAACTTATTTCGCTTTTCATGCGTATACAAAAAATTAAGCTCATTTCTATACTCACTATCGGTAATATTTGCAATTATAGGCGCGTTATAGTTTAATTTAAGTATTTTAACCTCAACATTAGTGAGGTAACTCTCTAACCGAAGGTCATGACTACTCTTTTCATATAAAACAGGTCCAAGCTTACCTATAATAAACCATTTATCTAAATTATCCTCAGGAAGAGTACCGGTAAACCCATATCTATTACTAGTTTTAATTGCGGAAATTATTTTACTTATCTCATTAGATGATTTTACCTTGTGACATTCATCAACTACTAGTAAATCAACATATTTAACCCATTCGTTGTCTTTAAATTGCGATAAGAGGATTTGAATGTTACATATTACAATATTACTAGTAAGATCAGGCTTGTTGTTACCGGTCCATTTTGTTATTTTAAATGAAATACCACTAGCTATAAACTCATCATACGTTTGTTGCACGAGACCAAGGTCTGGTACAATCATAATACACTTAAAAGTAGTAGAATTAGGTGAGTTTCTATAAAAATTCTCAATTAATGCAGCAGTTGTTAGGGTTTTACCAGCACCGGTACCTAAAACACATGTACCCCATCCGTTTTTTATGGCTTTTTCAATAACCTCCTCTTGATAGTCACGTAATTTAAGAGCAAAGTCTTTAAAAATTGCATTAGTTGACCCGCAATTAATTGATTCTTTAAATTTTTCTGTGTATGTTACAGGTTCTGTAATCTGATTAGCTATTAAATACTTTTTTATTTCCCAAAACAAGCCTAAGTCGCAAAGACCTGTAGGAGTAATAGCATATTTACGCGTTGGTAACTTAATTCTTCTCGAATTAAACCTTCTTTGCATAAAAGAAGCGTTTTTATCCTCTACACTAAAGTGTTCGCGTAAGTTTTCGTAAATATTTCTATCGTCACACTTAATAATTAGCTTACGATTTGTTTTAGTATAATCAAAAGTAATCATAACTGCTCTAACTTTTGTATCTCTATAATATTTTTTATGTCATATCCCATTCCTTACATAATCTTTTCTACTTTTTCAAGATACTCAACTATAAACTCGTATTCTTTTATAGAATCTGTTATGTTTGTTAGTTCATCAGTAGCTTCTGCAGCTATTTCTGCTGTTTGTTGTGTTAATTTAACAGGAGCTTCAGCTATAATCTTTGTTACAAGAGTTTTTTTAAGGTTTTTTTTCTTTTTATGTAAGGATTGTAGAGTTATTTTTGCATCAATTAGTCTTGCTGCCCAAAAATGCTTACGTGATGGTAACTTTAATTGTATATCTTTTATATTGAAATCAGTAATTAGTAAATCAGCACCGATTTCTTCTTTATATCTTTTTAGCAATTCCACAGAATTATTATAAATACTTATTGAAGTGAAATCAACTGTAACATTTAAACAATATTTTTATGAAAATATGACTGCAGGTGCAGCACTAGGCGGTAGTAGTGGAGGATTTTCACCTGATAATATATCTGGCTCTGATTTTTATGCACCGGGTGATGCTAGAATACCAAAAGGTGGTGCAGTATACACCAGAGCTGGTAAGTTAAGACGTAGAAAACGTAAGCAGAAAAATAAATCTAAAAAATAATGGATTTAGGTCACTGGAATACTAGTCTTATAATTGAAGAAGGTAATATACCTTACGGGTTTTTATATAAAATAACCTGTATACCCACAGGAAAAAAGTATATTGGTAAAAAACAGTGTAAATCTATACTTAAAAGGCGTCCACTTAAAGGAAAGAAGAATAAAAGACACGAGGTAATAGAGACTGACTGGAAGACTTATACATCTTCTTCAAGAGAGCTTAACGAAGATATATTAAAGTATGGTAAAGATAGCTTTAGTTTTGAGATTATTGAGATTTGCGACTCAAAATTTGCACTAGCATATAGAGAGGCTAAAATTCAATTTGAAGAGGAGGTACTATTACGAGATGACTATTATAACGGAATCATTAATCTCCGAGTGTCAAAGCCGAAGCGCTATTTGCCTTAATGAGACATTAAATATTGCGTATCAAAAGACACTGTCGCAAGTGATAGATTTAAATATAAACTTCGATATTAGTAATAAAGATGTGCAAAAAATTACTAAACATAATATTATTATTCAGTTATGTGAATTAAAAAAAACAATACCACAAAAAACTTATTTATTTATTAGAAGAGAAGAGTATAACGAAAATTATCTTAAAATAGTAGATGAAATTATTAATAAAATGGAGCTTTATAAGTCAGAAAAAAGTGCTAACTTCTTGAGATCTTTTAATAATTACCTAAAAAAGAACGGGTTTAAGTATATAAGCAGTGTTTATTTAAAGCAAGTTACTAACAAATTAGCTTTATTTAGATAAATATACTTATGAGTAAATTTCTTCAAATAGTGGGTGAAGGACTAGCAAGTGTTGATAACCCTCAAGCAATTTTTTATATTAAACTAGTTGATGATAAGGGAAATGATGTAGGTTACGAGCCGATACAGCTAAGAGGTACTACCTACGCTGAGGATGTATATTTTAAAATACAAAATGCTATTAATAAAGGACAAGATATAAATTCTACTCATGAAGAAGATAATGAAATTGAAGCGGCTCAGGTTTTAAGAAAGACAGATAAGAGAGTAGATAATGAATATAAAAAGAATGAAGCTCTAGCAAAACAAAAAACACCAAAGATTATTGCTGCTTTACAGAGAGATAGACAAACATTAACATCTTTATAAATTAAGATAATGCCTAAGACCTTACAACTTATATCAAAATATTTTTCTTTGTTGGCAGAGCAGGTTCCGCAGGAAGCAGCACCAGCAGCAGATCCATCTCAATTACCACCACAGGAGCAGCCTACTCCTGTAACTAATGAGCCGGTTGTATCAAATATAGATAAAAATGAAAGGTATGTTATTAAAATATTAACTAATGCTTTTATTTTTAACCCTAATAAGTTTGTAGAAGATAAACAAAAGTATAAGTATATTTTTAATAAAATTGATTCAATAGAGAAAATGGTAAACGTACCTGTATCTAAAATTGTAAGAGAAATTAAAAAAATTATTGCTTTAGATAAAAGTTTAAGAATAGAGTCTAAAACTCTTAAAATAATAAATAAATATATATTTTTATTAGAGCAGCCAGCTGATGCAACTGAGCCGCAAGATGCTATTCAACCGTCACAATCAGGTATTTCACCAAAAGCTGAAAAAGGCAACGCGAGTGAAGATGATAATAATTTAAACTTAGCGGAGATATTTCCTCTTTACCAAGAATTAATTTTAAAAGCTCTTAGGCACTCTCCTTCAGAAGATGAACTAATGATAGTAAAGCCGATTGTAAATAATTTTGCTAATGTAGACCCTGAAAAAATAGTTGAAGCTATTCAAGGTATCTTAAAGTTATACCCTTCTAATACCGGTAGTATAAGTAAGCATCCGGAAGATGTTGAAGTGGCAGATGATTTAAGTAATGTTTAATTGACGTTTAAAAATATACTAACGCAATATGCTTAATTTTAAAAAATATTTTAATTTACTTCTCGAGGGTGGTAACGTCTTTAAGCAGCACCCTACCCAGCGCATAAATTTATCAGATATTGAACCTACAGTTAGTTTTTTATCTAATATTGTAGGTACTAATTTAATGAAGAATCTGTTAGGTAGTACAGGTAAGCGAGAGTCCTCTGGCGACTTAGATATAGCTATAAATGAAAATAAAATATCTAAAGTTCAACTCTATGATATTCTTGCTAACTGGTGTATGGAGCGAAATTTAAATCCTAAGGATTATATTGCAAGATCAGGTATAAGCGTTCATTTTAGAACTCCTATATATAATAAAGATGGAGAATATGTACAGACTGACTTCATGTTAGTGCCTGACATTAGCTTTGCAAAATTTGTACTAGCAAATGATGAGCCTTTTCCTTTGAAGGGTGCATATAGAAGTATAGTTTTATCCAACCTAGCAAAAAATCTTAATTTAAGATGGAGTGGCTTAAAGGGTATTACAGATAGACAAACAGGAAATACTATTGAAAATAAAGATACAGATAGGGTTGCTCAAATATTGTTAGGTGATTCTAATGCTCGTACAAGAAATCTTTTAAACATAAAATCCATTATATCTTTTTTGGTTAAAAAATATAAAGATATAAACATAGTAATGTCGCTTTTAGATGAAGCTAGACAAACTATTAACAGAGAGGGTATAGATATTTTTAGTAGTAGCGGTGTTATAAAAGAGAGTGTTGATATTACAGGTACACGAGTAGGAGTACAACATTTATACTCTGAATATAAGCCTGATCAATATTCAATGGATTTTGAAAACTTCGCTAAACTTCTAGATGCATTAGAGCAGTCTAACGGTATTATACAGCCTGGTAATTCAAGTATATCTGAAAAGGCTGATGGAATGTCTGTTAAGTTTGGCTTAACACCAGAAGATAGATTTTTCTTACAAGGTAGCTATTCCGGACCAGTTACTGACGGCAGCTTTAAAAATAAAATAAGGCATGAACCTACCAAAAAAGCGTTTGAAGAAAATTTTCCTAAAATTAAAAAGCTAGTTTATAAGACATTACTAAGATACAAAAAAGATCTAAAATTAGATGGTATAAGAGTACAGGCAGAATGGCTGTATTCGCCTTTTGCACTATCACGTGATGAGGTTCCAGGTATCGTTTATTTTGTTGCAACAAATTACGAAAGGGATAAACTAGGCTCCTGGTCTACTTTTCCTCTTATATCCGTAACAGATTACAACGGTCAAGAACTTTCTCCTGAATTAGTAGAAGCTATAACTAGAAGTTTAACGGATTTATCAAATGATAATGTTAAATTTATACCTTTAAATATTGACGTCTTCGAGCCTATTAATTTAAAGTATGAAACTGATAACGCAGTACAGGAAATAAAAACCTTTGAAGCGCAGAATCCAAATTACGAAGAAGTACTCTACAATACTTCAAGAAAAAGAGACGATCAGATAGCTAAAAAGGCAATGAGATCGCATTTAATTAAGGTACTATTACCCTATCAACGTAGAATGCATACAAAAATTTTACGTAAGTTAGGCAAACTAGCAGGTAAGTTAGGTGACTATGAAGGATTAGTTATAAAAATATTACAACAGGGAGAGACATTTACTTTTAAGGTAATATCTCCAACTTTTCATAAAAATAAGGGTCGTATATGATAAACTTTAAATTATTTTTCGAGCAAAATAAAGAATCGGTAGCTATCTTTCCAGGAGGATTTAAGCCCCCTACAAAAGGTCACTTTGAAGCGTTGAACGAGTTATTAAAAAATGCTGATAGAGGTGTTGTTTTTATAGGTAAAAGTCCACGTGATGGTATAGATCAAGATATGGCATATCAAATATGGACCATTTATGCACCGTATTTATCTAAGCCTATAGAGATTTACAAGAGCCCTGCTACACCTCTAAATTCTACTTACGACTATGCTTTAGATAATCCTAGCTTAAATATTATTGTAGGAGCTGGTCCGGAAGATAGTGCTAGATATAATTCCTTTCGAAAAAATCCTGAAAAATATCCTAACGTTCAAATAATAGATATACCATTAAGCGGTGAAGGTGTACGTGGTACACAAACTAGAGAAATGATTATGAGTAAAGATCCCTCTTCTTTAGATTTCTTTGTACCTGAAATAATTAATCAGACAGATAAAGAAAGAATTAAGAAGATACTAGTTATAGCATAAATAATAATATGTCTACTAGAAAAGATTTTAAAATGCTAGAAGAAGCTTATAGTGATGTAGGCGGTATGTCCCTTACACCCTCTAACATGTTAGGAGGTAAGCCTGTAATGATAACAATGGATATGCCAGGTGCAGAAGTAGACCACGAAAGTCATAAATCTCATGAAGAGGAACACATGGAGCACGAGGGTGAAAATGATCCTAGTGAGATTGAAATGGCATCAGCAGATCTTCATAAGCTTGCAGAGTACGCACCAAAATTAAAAGAAATGGTAAGTCAAATGCAGGGCCTTGAGGGTTGGATTGCGTCAAAAATTACTAAGGCTTCAGACTATATATCATCCGTCTATCACTGGTTGGAGTATCAACAACACGAGGGTAGCGAAACCGGTAGTTGTAATCATGAAGAAGGAGACATGTATAATACAGGTCATGAAGATACAGGTTGTTCTTATGCTAGAGAAGGTTGTACTTGTGGAGGTTGCTCAGATTGTAACTAATGAAAAGCTTTAAGAAATTCTTCGAGGCTACAGTTATAGGTCTAATTGAAAAAATAGAACTGGCTGGAATCGGTTCTCTTGAAGCAAAAATTGACTCAGGTAACGGCGCTTATAATGTACTGCATGGTGAGAATATTACTAAACAAGGTAATAAGGTTACCTTTACAACCATAGGTGGTAAAAGAATTATAAAAGACGTTCACGATACAATTAATATTAATGTAGGTGCCGGTCATGTCGAAGAAAGACCAGTTGTTACATTTAGAATGAAATTTGCAGGTACAGAGTTTGATAATATACCTTTTAGTATTGGTAACAGGTCGCAGAACGAATATAAAGTTCTTATTGGTAAGGACTTTATTAAGCAGCTTGACGCTTTGATTGATGTAAACTCGAATCATATCGCTGGTGATCAGATTGAAGTTGATTATACCAATTAGGCGATTCTCTTTTAGTCCAGGTTGCAAAGTCTTTATCGTAAATAATATACGCTCTATACTGATCTACAACAGATAGGTTATTAAAGTTAGGTATTATTTTACGACATATACAATCATCGCTTATAGCAACTGCAAACGGCGTTAGAGATAATTTTTGAATTGTTGTATTATGTAAGTTTTTACTACACCACACAATGAAATCCTTTGTGAAGTGTTCTGTTGAATCGGGCCACCTATACATTCTTTCATTAAACTGCTCTAGAGTGTGATTTGTCAACCACATAAAGTTATCTTTCGATTCACGAGCCCATATCGAGCATTGATGTTTTGAGTAACCTTTACCAGATTTACGCGACTTACCAGTTTTAGTTTTTGGAGTTGAGGGGTGATCTAGAACTTCTTGCGGAAAAGCATGAGCCAACATAATAGCTCCTTCAATCTGCATTTTGGATCTTACATGCTTATCACAAAGATCCCGCGCTGCTAACACGGGATCTTCATTAGTTACAAAAATATTCATACAGTTAGTATGATAAAGTTCCTATTTATCTTTACTAAATTCTACAAATTTATAAAACTCAGATCTGCTATTATCATTATTATCAAGAAATGCTCCAGACATCTTTGCTGTTCTCATCGAACTATCATGCTTAATACCTCTCAAAGCGCAGCAAGTGTGATTTGCCTCAATCATAACAGCTACACCTTGATTGTCTTTACACACATCATTAACGAAGTTATGAATTTGAATTGTAAGATTTTCTTGTACTTGAGGGCGCCTCGCAAACCAATCAACAATACGATTAAGCTTACTAAGGCCTATAACTTTTCCTGTTTTTGATGGAATATACGCTACGTGAGCTGTACCAGTAAAGGGAAGCCAGTGATGAGCGCAAATAGAGGTCATCTTGATATTATTCTGACATACAATACCGTCATACTGATCTACATTATCGAAGGCGGTAATGTTTGGCGGTGGAGTAAAACAACCTGAACAGATATCGTTTACAATAGCTTTAGCTACACGCCTAGGTGTATCAATAGAGTTTGGATCGTTTCGAAAATCAAAACCTAAAACATTCATAAACTTACCAAAGTGCTCGGAAGCTTTAGTAATGCGTTTATTTTTTTCAGATTCGGTCAATACAATGTTACTGTTTGAGAAGGGAATATCATTCATTACATCTAATATATATGTCAGTATCCATAAAATCAACCTAAAATCAAATTATTTTAAAACTGCAGAAAAGTGATGGTGCGAGCATAAATATTATTACTATTATGGAATGTTTGGTTTGTAATCGAAAGTTAAAATTTATTAATAATACTCACTTAAAGCAGCATAATATGACTATTGAGGAATATAAGCTGATGTTTAATATATCTAAAGTTGTAGACGAAAAACTAAGATTTACCCGCGTTAACTACTGCCGCGGTAAAAGTTATGAAGAGAGATTTGGTAAAGAGGTTGCATCGAGAATGAAAGAAATAAGAAAGATAAAGACAACACATCAGATGACAGATTTTAAGCAAATTCAAATACGAAAGAAAAAATGCGGTAATTACAAAAATCCAGGTCTGAGAAAAAAACGTATTAAAGAAGCTGCTAACAGACTAGAAACAAAAATAAAGCGTAGAATTTCTATGCATAAGCTCTTTGAAGCTGGCTATATGACTTCGAGATTTTCTAAGCCTGCATATGAGTTTATTAGAGAGTATATCAGCAATAACAATATAAATGAAGATAAATGTTACTACTTAGGCGGTACAAATGACCGTGAGTTCTTTAATATAATAAATAAAAAATATTGTTTTTATGACCTTGTTATCTTTGATGATAATAAAGAAATAAATACAATTATTGAAATTAATGGCCCGTGGCACTATACAAAGCGAGACATTTTAAACGACCCGTGGAGTAAAGCTACACCGTATAAGAATGAGAAAACAACCAAGTATCAATCTTATGTATGGGATCAGCTAAAGTTATCTCGAGCAAAGAAAATATCTAAAAACGTTAAAGTATATTGGCTATATTCAAATATATTAGAAATCATTAAATGATTATAAATATATGTATGCAAAAAATATCTCAGAAAGAGCTTTTAGATGAAGGCTTTCTTAACACTATACGAAAAATTACTAGTCCTATAGCTAAGACTGTTGCCGGTGCTGCTGGAGCTGCAAAAGGGATAGCGAAAGTTGTAGCACCTAATCTCTCTCAAGCGATAGGTAGTGATATTAATAAAATTAAATCTATAGGTAAGAGTGCATCTGATGCATTTACAGCAGAAAAAAATAAACAAATTAATTCAACACCGGAGAGATTTGTAGAAAATGAATTAAAGACTAACTGGACAAAGGTATTTGACCCTGCCTCAATAAAAGTAACCAGTAAGCAAAATGCTGCTCCTATGAGCCATAAAAGCTTTCGTTTATCTAAAGTTAATAAGTTTTTTATATATTTTGAGGCAAATCGTTATAAAAAACAAGGCGGAGTTGAGGTGTTTAAGGGTAATGCGGCAATAAGTAAGGGCAGTGATGGTAAGTTTACTTTAGAGGATATTGAGGATAATAATGGTAACAGCATATCTAATTCAGGCTCTAATGAAACCTTACCAAAGCTCGACGACCTAATGAAAAAATTGAATTTCAATACTACTAACTCAACTGCGAGTAAATGGGCTACAGCTTTAAAGCGAACCTTTAGAGGTGGAATAAGAGACCCGAGAAAAGAAATAGATACATTAATACCTGCTGCAGCAAATAATGATAATTACGTCCTTACGACGGCTGACGTAGATACCCTAAGACAATATCTTAAAGATGAGTTTCTAATATCAGAAAAAAATAATCAAAAAGATTTACTATTACAGTTGAAATTACTAAACGACTCATATAATAAAACATATGAGTTATCAAAGCACTAAAATTATTGAACTAGGTTCATGTGCGTTTAGACAATGGAGAGCTACGCATAGTCACTGTCGGTTTCTTCACGGATATCAGTTAAAGGCCAAAATTTGGTTTGGATGTTCGTCACTTGACGAAAGAAACTGGTGTGTAGATTTTGGTGGCTTGAAAGAGCTTAAAGCTAAATTACAGCATGTATTTGATCATACCACTACTGTAGCAGCAGATGATCCAGAGCTAGCAACATTCGAAGAACTAGATCGTAAAGGTATTATACAGCTCCGTGTTCTAGAAAAAGGTGTAGGAATTGAAAGAGTTGCAGAGGTTGTTCATAGCATTGCAAATAGCTATATTAAATCTCTTACTACTGATAGGTGCTGGGTTGATAAAGTTGAGGTATTTGAGCATGAAGAAAATTCTGCTACTTTTACAAATAATGAAGACGAGTTGAAGTATAACAATTTTGTACTAAATCTAAAAAAGATACCTCATACCGAAACTGAAAAAGATATACCGCTGGAAAACGCAGAACAACCTGCACCACTAACGCAACAGCATTCAAAGAATGCTGCACCTGTAGGTAACCATGTATCTCAGGGTATGGGTAATCCGTTTGCCGGTACTAGTTGGGGTTAATGTTTTGCTTCTAAAACATCAACAATAAATCGTAAAATTTTACTTCTTACGATTTCTGTTTCGCCAAATTTAAATGCGTAGATTTCATTATCTACGCATTTTTCATTGTTAAAGCGTTTAAATATCTCTTCGTATCCCGAAGCTTTACCAATGTCAGATTGCTTTAAATCTCCACAAACAATATATTTTGTATTTTTACCAAAGCGGGTTAATATTGTAACAAGCTCACCCTTGGTTAAGTTCTGTGCTTCATCTACTATTACAACACTATCGTTGAATGTAAGTCCTCTAACAAAGTTAACAGGCACTGCATGTATAATGTTACTAGACTGTAGTAACCCGCATGTACCATCATCGGTAACCTCTCTAACCTTTTCAATTAAAGGCATTGCGTAAGGTAAGAATTTATCATCTACCTCACCTGGAAGTGCACCAATAGATCTTGACGCAGACTCAATAACAGATCTAATGTAGGTAATACCTCGCGTCTTTTGATCTTTAATGAGCTCTAAACCTGCAAGTACGGCAATATATGACTTTGCACTACCCGCTGGTCCATCAACAAAGACCATATTAGTCTCTTCACGCTTTATGCATTCATAAAACGCTTTGTGGTTGGTATTGAAGTAGAAGGGCTTTTTAATTTTAAAATTAAAAAGCCAGTTTTTTTGGATAGAATCTTCGATATCTACTAATTCATCCAAACCTGCATTTTTACGCTTACGCGTAGGGGACTTGTGAGTCATGCATTAGTATTTATTCAAAAACACTTGATTCTGTCAGGAACTATATCATAATATATTATATATGAGCGTAGATTGTGATACAGAGACTATCTTTTTAAGTGATGATCTTATCTTTTACACACTAGAAGGTGAAGGTGAGTATATCGGTCAACCTTCTGTCTTTATGAGGATGTCCATGTGTAATCTTACTTGTGTAGGATTTGCGTCGGAAGATTCACCTAATGGTTGTGACTCGTTTATCTCTTGGTCAGTAAAGAATAAGAAGTCATTTAATGAAATCTTCGAACTCATGGAGACTGGTAATCACGTCACTCACTTACGTGAAGGTGCTATTTGGAAGCTAACTGGTGGCGAGCCTATGATTCAGCAGAAACAATTGCTTAAATTTGTCGAGGCGTTTAGAGATCGATATAATTTTACACCTCGTATTGACTTTGAAACTAATGCTACATTAATGCCTGACGAGCGATGGGTTACAGAGTTTAACGCTACGTTTACCACCTCACCTAAGCTTACAACAAATGGTGATCCTGAAGAGAAGACTTATAAACCTGAAGTACTTAAATGGCATAAAGAACATAATTCTGGATTTAAATTTGTAATTAGTAAATCAGAAGACATTGAGGAGATCTGGCGTAAATATATCAAAGATAAAGAAAATATTAATGTACCTCTCAATCGGGTATGGTTTATGCCTTGCTGCGGTTCACGTGAAGAGCATATAGAAAAGGCACCAGCTGTAGCTGAATACGCTAAAGCAATGCATGTTAATTTCAGTCCGAGACTTCACTTGCTTCTCTGGAACATGGCTCTTAAAGTATAATTATTATGAGAAATGTTAATCTTCCTAAATCTCGAGTTTATATCCGTAAAGACGCTTTTGGTGGTAGTATAGAAGAATTTGAGCCAGCGTGGCTGGTATCTGTTAGAGCATTAAGAAATCGCCCTTTCGTATTTCAGGTATGGGTAGATGCTTATGCAGCATGCTATGATAAAATACCACCTCAATGTGTATACTGGCGCGAGCCTGAAACGTATCATAATGCTCTTCCATTACACAAAATACAAATGTGGGAGTGTTTAAGCGGATCAGTTGAACTTTGGCAAAAACTACAGCTAGTTGATGTTCCTATGTTAGTCAATCTTGGTAAAGGAGTACAGCCTATGACAGGTCACTACTGGTTTACGCTTGACTTTCTTCCTGAGAGTAATTCTTTAGGAGTGTTAGATGTAGGTGATGTCGAGCTGCTAGAAGAGCATAAGGAGGGTAATGTAATTAAATTAGAGAATGGACAAATAGCTATTTACCCTAATAATAGACTTAAATGGCTACCTGTATCATTAACACCGCAAAGTGCTATAAGCGAGATACCTAATTGGGAGGTAGCAACAAATGAAAAATGGGATGACTGGTGGGATGATTCGAATGAAATTCTTGGTGATGCAAAGTGGGCATATTAACTTTTTTTTAGTTATATAATGAAAGCCTATAAGACTCTTGTATTAAATAAGTATTATTTTCCGGTTGCTGTTGAAGGTATTCAAAAAACCTTCGGTAACATTTTTTCTGGTGCGGTAATACCGCTGGATATCTCTTACGAAGAGGATGAAGATGCTCGTGTAAATCTTGAGAATGTAGAATACTTTACGACGGTACCGAATGTACAGGACTGGCTCTCTCTACCAATTAGACCGTACGATGAGTACCTACAGACAGCAAAAGGACCTGTAAGAGTTCCGCAGGTAGTTATATGTACAAACTTTGATAGAGTTATATTTAATAGAGTTCAATTTCCTACAAAGCATAATATCTATAAGAGAGATAATTATACTTGCTTATATACTGGAAAGAAACTATCTAAAGAAGAGCTTAGTGTTGATCACGTCGTACCTAAAAGCAAAGGCGGTAAGGATACTTGGGAGAATTTAGTCACTTGCGATAGGCTCTTGAACTCAAAGAAGAGTAACAAATATTTAAGTGAAGCAGGACTTAAATTAAGATATAGACCATACAAGCCTAATAACGGTCTTACGTTTGATATTTACAAAGATGAGTGGTCTTCTTTCTTGAAAAATTGCTAGAAGAGCATATATAACCGTATGCGAATAGCTTTCTCAGGTACTGCAAATACAGGAAAAACAACTCTTATTAAAAATTTCTTAGCTGTTTGGTCTCAATATACGACTCCAGAAAAAACATATAGAGATCTAATAAAAGAAAAAAATTTATCTCATTCGTCTGCTACCACTACGGATACACAGTGGGAGATTCTTAACTTTATGATTGACCAACTTCAATCATATGATAAAAACTCTAAAGTAGTTTTTGATAGATGCCCACTCGATAATCTAGCGTATACATTATGGGCACATGATAAAGGTATTGATGGATTTGATAAAAAATATGTAGATAAATGTATCACCCTTACTAAGGAATCAATGAGACATTTAGATATCATTTTTTTACTTCAATACGATGAGTCTATTAAAGTCCAAGATGATGGAGTTAGAGACACAGATATACAGTATATAAAAGAGATAGATAATATATTCGCTGCTTTATTCGCGCAGTACGAACAGAATTATGATGCTGATATATTTTTTCCAAAAGATGATTCACCTGGCGTAATTATACTTCCGGCTAATCCTCAAAGACGTATCGATATTATCTCAGAATATATTAACATGGATGGTGAGCTATATGGAGATGAGCATTCCTTGTTTAACCCTGAGAAGCTAGATGAACTCGAAGCTCTCGTTAAGCAGCAAAAAGCTGCTCTAGACCAAGAAGAAAAGGAAAAAGAGTTATTTAAAAAGTTCGGTCTTAGTTAGCAGACTCAAGAGCTTCTATTCTACTTTGTAACTCTTGATTTTTTGTTGAGAGCTCTTGAACTGCTTTAATAAGCGGTCCTATAAATGAACTATAACCTAACGATAGAACATCTGCACCGCCGTTAACTTTCATATCTTGATATCCGTCAAAGTCAACATTAAGTTCATCCGCTGCTTGTTTAACTTCCTGTGCTATTAAGCCTTGATGATATCTCTTACCTGCTTGTGAACCGTCTTTAGGTAAGAATGTTTTTGTAACCCGATCATAATAGTTTTCTCTTAGATCATATCTATATTCTACAGGTCTTAGTTTACTTATAAAGTTTAATCCGAGTTGAGTATCTTTAATATCAACTTTATCTCTAGCATCGGAGATTGTTTGAACGACACCACCCTTAACGAATGTGTCAGAGTTACCATCACCAAGCACGATTTGATTTGATCTATTAATAAGTGCATTCAGACCTATAGCTACCGAATTTGTAATAGGTATAGAGCTAGCAGAGAAGAATCCAGAGTTACGACCAATACATATAATATCAGAAGCTCCTCTTGTATTTTGGGTATTAGCTCCGGAATTGTTACCTATGTGAATGCAATTATTACCAGATAGCATTTGCGACCCAGCGTAATAACCTAAAGCTACATTAAACTCTCCACTAAGAGCATTTGTCGTAGCTCCTGCTTGCCCTAATGCATTAAAACCTATACCTACATTATAATCTGAACTTCTTGCTAGTCTCTCACAAGCATTAGTACCGATAGCGATATTATAATCTGCTCCAGACGCCATATAGGTAGCAGTAGAATATCCTATAGCTATGTTACCAGTAGCAGTTGTAGATGTATCGGTCATTACATTATAACCAATAGCAGTATTACCGAATCCTGTTTGCATTTTTCGAAGCGCGTTAGCACCTACTGCAATGTTACCAAAGCCTGATGTTAAATCATCAAGAGAATTAACCCCTACAGCAACGTTATCACTACCTGTATTAGAACCAGCGCTTAGCACGGTGTTATTGTTCATAACACTATATCCAACTGCGACGTTGCGCTCCGCATTTGTTATTTTACCAAGCGTAAAAGCACCAACTGCTACGTTACTGTTACCAGTAACAGTATTAGTGCTCATTGTCTCTAAACCAACACCTACATTATAAAATCCAGTTGTAAGACGCTGCAACGAACCACGACCGAGTGCTACGTTTTGATGACCAGTTGTTATAGTAGTGAGAGCTTCACGACCAACCGCTACGTTACCGTAGCCCGTTACATTACCTAAATGCATTGATTCAGTACCTAGTGCAACGTTATAAACACCTACTGTAATTCCCTGACCAGCACTTAAACCAACACATGTATTTTGCGAACCTGTAGTTAAATTATCCAGTGAATCGGTTCCAATGCCAACGTTGTTACTACCAGTAACATTACCCTTACTCATAACACTAGCACCTATACCAATGTTACGATCTCCACCTGTAAGTCTATTTAGAGCGTCACGACCTACGGCTAGGTTGTAATTACCTGTAACAGTACTAAGGCTCATAACAGATGCACCGATACCTATATTGTAAAACCCTGTTGTTAGGTTATCTAGTGCATCTTTACCTATCGCAATGTTATTATCGCTAATAACATTCTTTTGACTCATTACACTCTGACCTATTGCAATGTTACTATCTCCAGTAGTTAAATTAGCTAGTGCTTGTCTACCAATACCAATGTTGTAGGTGCCATCTGTAATCTTATCTAGAGTATCTGATCCTATTCCTATATTACCTATACCGACAACACGACCCTGACTCATCGAGCTCTTACCTATAGCAATGTTATCTAAGCCAGTAGTTATATTAGTACCCACTTCAATACCTACAAGTACGTTACTACCACTTAAATTATTAACGAATGTTTGGGTAATAGCGGATAGTTGAGTAATTTGCGTTTGAAGACTAAAAATTAACGGCGCAAAAGTGGTGTTTTCTAGAGTTATGATAAAATCACTAAAGTCTAGTATATAAGTGCCTTCATCAGGCTTTTCGACTATGAGATAATTTCCAGTTGCAATATCTAAAGCTTGAGGAAGATCTAAGATATTAGTATAAGTTGATGTATTGCATGATGCCATCTTAATTATATTTATTACAGTTGATTTTTTTCCTAGGTGTAGATAATTAAATTAGATGGTTGAAAAGAAAGAAAAGATCGGAGTAGGCATTATTACCTGTAATAGAACCGATTATTTGAGTGGTCTTCTCAATTCACTAATACAATGTGAGAGAACTATTAATGAATTGGTTGTTGTAAATGACGGCGAACCTGTAGAGAATTTTAAAAATCCACTTAAAAATAGTACGTGGTTAGATAATCCAGAGAATTTAGGCGTAGGTAAATCAAAAAACAGAGCTATGCAGCATCTTCTAGATAAAGGTTGTGATTATATCTTTATTATAGAGGATGATATGATTATACTTGACTCGTCTATTTTTACTAAGTATATAGAAGCTTACAAAGCTAGCGGTATACATCACTTTAATTATGGTCCTGGTTCACCGTTTAATAGAAAGCAGGATATTCAATTCGATTTACATAACAGACACCTTCTTAAACAAGACTCTGAGCCTAATCCGAAAATGGTACTCGACTATAAGACGGTTAAAGTATCACTATTTGAACATACAGTAGCTATGTTTTCTTTCTTTACTAAAGAAGTTCTTGAAAAAGTAGGCCTTATTGATCAAGCATTTTATAATGCATGGGAGCATGTAGATCATACATATCGTATTATTAAAGCAGGTTATCATCCGCCATTTTGGTGGTTTGCAGATCTACATGATAGTCACAAATATTTAACTGAAGCTCCTGGAGCTATCGATAACTCCTCAATCGCAAATAAATCAGAACAGTGGGAAAAAAATGTCTATGGAGGTAGGGAAATATATCTCAAAAAACACGGTCACTACCCAAACCAACCTCCATACGTTTCAAAGGAAGATGTAGTAAAGATTATAAAGAAACTCAAACAATGAAAATATCTATCTTAGTACCAACAAGAGAGAGAATGAATAATAGACTTACTCTATTATTTTCAATTCTAACCACAGTAAGTGATATTAATAATATCAATGTTTATTATGGTGTTGATAAAGACGACCCTACTTTAGACACTATTAAAAAAGTATCGTCAGCGATACCTTGTCTTAAGGTAATAGAGATAGAGAACAATGGCGAGTTTTTAGGCTTAGGCAAGCTATGGAATATACTAGTTGATAATTCAACCGAAGAGATCATCTCAATGATTGGAGATGACATGGTATTTAAGACGAAGGATTGGGATTTAAAAATTATAGAAGAATTTAAAAACGGTCCGAGTGATAATATTAAAGCTGTTCATTGTAACGATGATTGCCATGGTGCTAAGCTCGCTGTAAACTTATTCTGCCATAGAAAGTATGCTGAAATTATGGGCGGGTTTATGCGCGAGGAGTTTAAAATTAACTGGGTTGATCAATGGTTACATCAGGTCTTTTCTGCGTTTAATAGGCTTATATATAGAGGTGATATTATGATAGAACATAGACACTGGGTATTGGGTAAGAACGTTAAGGATAATACAGCTGAGAGGATGGCAGTAGCAGATGTTAATAAAATTAGTGATAAATTATGGCACGATTTAGTAGAAGAAAGAATTAACGATGTAACAAAATTAAGCCGTTATTTAAATATACAACCTAATTGGCAAATGGTGGATACACAACGAAATTAAAAATATTATAATATATGAAGTATTATTTTGCGCTACCGTTTAAGGATCGAAAAGGTAAGTATCAAACGGCTTTAGATAGCTTTATAGAGCCGTTTAAAGATTATATTTCAACAAATATAACAAACGATGAAATAGAAATATTTATTGTTGAACAATCTGGAGGCTTAAAATATGATAATCATGACGAAGAATTGTTTAATCTCGGTAGAACAATTAATATAGGTTTTGATTTATATAAAGAAGTCATTAAAAATAATGATGCTTTCTTCTTTCATCCTATAGATTTACTACCTGTAGATGTAGATTACAATATACAATACACAACAAAATTTTGTTGTCAAGAACATTCTCCAGATGGAGCTTTCTATAAGAGCATGGGATTTGTTGCAGAGGACTTTATTAAGGTTAATGGATTTAATAATGATATGTGGGGATGGGGCGGTGAGGATGACGAGCTACTGAAAAGATTTACCTTAAACAATATAACTACAGGTAACAAAATTAATAATTATATAAAATTATGTAATGACGGTAATGGTTTGGTAGATAGTGATCATTATATGCCCACTCATAGTACTAATTTAGATAAGTTGAAATTTTTAAATAGTTCTTTAGATTGCTTTAATAACGGACTTACAACATTAACCTATGAATTAATAGATAAAGTTGAATATAAGGGTCTACAAAGATATATAATAAAATGAAAAAAATACTGCTTTTAGGAGGATCGGGATATATTGGAAGTTATTTTAGAGAAAAATACTCTGAAATATATGATATTACTAATATTGATTTAAATTGGTTTGGTGAATCCAAGAGTCATAAAATTGATTTCAACAATCTCGAAAAAGATTATATTGAAGCCTTTGACAGTATAATACTTTTAGCAGGTCATAGCTCCGTTAAAATGTGCGATGGTAATATAATAGCGTCGTTTAACAACAATGTAAGAAATTTTGTAAATATTCTATCAAAAATAAATAAACAGCAAAAATTTATATATGCTAGCAGTTCATCTGTTTACGGACATACAAACAGTAAAATAGTAGACGAGAACTACACGGAGTTTACACCTAATAATCCTTACGATCTAACGAAACAAATTATAGATATGTATGCACTACAATCTGGTAAAAATTTCTACGGTCTAAGATTTGGAACTGTTAATGGATGGTCACCTAATTTGAGAGATGATATTATGATTAACGCTATGACTGTATCAGGATTACAATCAGGTCATATAAAACTTTATATAAAAGATATTTTAAGACCTATTTTAGGTATAGCTGACCTTTGTAGGGCGTTACAAGTTATAATAGATTCATCTGAAGACAAACCAGGTATATATAATTTAGCGTCCTTTAATAGTACCTCAGAAGAAATTGCGAACGGCGTATCTAAAATCTTACAAAAACCTGTATTAGAGTATAGTGTAAATGATATAGAAAAAATAACTAATGTTAAGCTTCAAACAAAAGCTTATAACTTCGCAATCGATTCAAGCAAATTCTGTAAATCGTACGATTTTAAATTTAACGAGACAATTGAAACAATAACACAAAGTATTTTAGATAACTTCAATAACTGTAATAAAACCCCACGTAATGAATATAAACAATATGAATAATTTCACTGAGATAGAAACATGTAGGTGCTGCGGTTCAAATGTAGAACCACTTCTTAATTTAAATGATCAACCTCTTGCTAACTCATATCACACTAGTGAAGAAAAGCTAGATCTATATCCTCTTTCGCTTAACCTATGCCTTGATTGCTTTCACACACAACTTAGTATAGTCGTTAATCCGAAGTTAATGTTTGAAAACTACTTATATGTTAGCGGAACCTCAAATACACTAAGAGAGTATTTTGATTTCTTCGCTCGCTTTACAGTAGAGCGGTTTAAAAGTCACTATAACTTTACTCCCAAAACAGTACTTGATATAGCATGTAATGATGGTACACAGCTCGACTCTTATAAAAAAATAGGCGTTAAAACTTTTGGTATAGATCCCGCAGCTAATCTACATACTTTGAGTAATGCAAATCATACTGTTATATGTGATTTTTTTCCATCTAATAAAATAGATATAAAGTATAACTTAATTATAGCGCAAAACGTTTTTGCTCACACCCACAATATATTAGAGTTCCTACAGCAGTGTTACGAAATTCTTGAAGAAGAGGGTACAATATATATACAAACATCTCAATCTAACATGATTTTAAATAATGAGTTTGATACTATATATCATGAGCACCTTTCGTTCTTTAACGCTAAATCGATGAAAGCAATTGTTGAGAGATCAAGACTTAAGCTCAATAATGTATTTAAGTTTGATATACATGGCAGTAGTTATGTGTTTGAAATATCTAAAAATAAACACGATACCAATATAGAGTCTGTTCTAGAGCTAGAACATAAAAGAGGGCTTTACGATATTGATACATACAAACTTTTCGCTAATAATGCTGTAAAAGTTACACAAGACTTAAAAAATACTATAGAAAAATATAAAACACGGGGGTATACTATAATAGGTTATGGCGCAGCAGCAAAAGGTATGACATTGCTAAACTTCGGACATATACACATGGATATTATTATCGACGATAACCCACTCAAGCACGATCTATTAACTCCTGGTACAGATATTGTTATTAAGGGCATCGAGATCCTAGAGCAGGAAAAATTCGATAAAGTACTGTTTATACCTTTAGCGTGGAATTTTTATAAAGAAATTTACTCGAAAATAAAACAGAAGAGAAATGTATCAGATGATATTTTTATTAAATATTTTCCAACTATAGAAACATTGTCATAACATGAATAAACACTTAATAACATTTTCAAATTGGCGATATTATAAAAGTGCCGAAGACCTTGTAAAGAGTGCACAACCGTATGTGGATAAAATATATTCATATCGTGAAAGTGATATTGATGTAGAATTTTATATAAAACATATTAATCTTTTTAGAGAAGTAAGAGGTTTTGGCTATTGGGTGTGGAAATCATACTTCATAAATAAACTTCTCAAAGAAGCAAATGATGATGATGTATTTCTATATGTTGATGCTGGTAATACTGTAGTCAGTGATTTAGCACCTATTTATGATATTGTACTACAGAACGAAAAAGGTATTTTATTGTTTGATAACTCTGATGGATCACCAACAGGTGAAAATTGGAAAAATGTTAACTGGACTAAATCAGATTGCTTTAATTTACTTGGACTTACTACGAATGAGTTTGTATATGGTAATCAGGTAAATGGTTCATACATAGCGTTTAAAAAAACTAATTTTACTGAAAAGTTTTTTGATGTTTTTGCTAAAGCATCAGAGAATTATAATATTATTTCAAATGCTCCTAGTATCACTAATGACTTTAACAATCAATTAGTAGAACATAGACACGATCAATCGGTGCTGTCATTACTGAGTATAAAATACAATCTTCAAATTGAGCGGGATCCCTCACAATGGGGTAATCATAAAATTAATACTACTAGTAAATACGGTCAAATATTCGATCACCATAGAAGAAGCTTAAAATGAAAATACTTATAATACAAGAAGCGAGTAGGCACGAGGAAGATAAAAACTTTAGAGAGTGTCTTTCATTATCACGCGCGTTTGTTAAAAATGGTTGGGATGTAACGGTATGGGGATTAAATCATCCGAATTGGGGTAAGACTATTAGCTTTAATGAATTTGATTTTATTTTAAATTTAGAAAATTATGGTGATGATTGGCTACCTGATTTATCTAGAGTAACAAAACCTTATAAAATTCTTTGGAGTATTGATGCTCACTTTAGAGGTGAGCAACCCTATGAGTATATTTTTCAACAAGGCAAATATAATTTACTCTTACACTCTACAAAAGACTACGCTACAAAAAAACATACAGCGTGGTTCCCCAACGCGTTTTGTGATGAAGTAATTCAAAGAGAGGATATTAGTAAAAAATATGATATCGGATTTGTTGGTAATCACGGTAATAGAAGACCAATTTTAGATTATTTAACAGATAAATTTAAACTCAAACAGTTTATAGGTACTAGAGGTGATGATATGGTTAGAACTATAAATGAGCTTAGAATACATTTTAACAAAAATATAGCAAACGATGTTAATTATAGAAACTTCGAAACCATAGGGTGTGGGACGTTACTTTTAACAGACTATAATTCGCAGTATACCGAACTAGGATTTAGAGATATGGAAAATGTAGTATTTTATAATAGTATACAAACTCTTGAAGAAAAAATAAAAGCTCTCCTGGAGGATGATACTCTTTTAAATACAATTAGTAATAACGGCTATATACTATCACAAAAACACACCTATTATAGCAGAGTAAAATCTCTAATTAAACACCTCGAAAAATGCTAACATCAGATCAATTTTTATGCGGTCATAATTTTGCAAAAAAGAGCGATTATATTTTCGCTCAACATGATATTATTAAGAACGATTCAAGAAGATGGGATGATTTAAGAGTTACTAGAAGATATGATATAGAGGGTCTCAGTAATAATTCTATAGTATACTGCAAAACGGATTTTGTGCCATATTTTACAGACCTACTCAAAAAAACAAATTTAAGAGTATGCTTAATAACGCATGATTCAGATTATGCTATTACACAAAAACTATTAGATTATTGTCTCATACCTAATATAATTGCATGGTATGGTGTTAATATAGCTGTTAAAAATAGTAGAGTCTTTTCTATACCTTTAGGTATTGGAAACTCTAATGTGCCTGAGACTCCAAAAACAGAAGATCTCGCTAATAAATTAGAGGTGGAAGATAAAAAGCTCTTATATATAAATCATAGAATAGAAACATACCCATCGGATAGATTACAGCCCTATGAATTGTTTGAAACAAATAGCTGGATGACTGTTGATACACCTACACCTAAGGGAACATGGGATGTTTATTTAAAAAGATTAAGGGAGCATAGGCTTATGCTGTGCCCGAGAGGCAATGGTATAGATACGTATAGATTTTGGGAATCTCAATACTGTAGTGTTATACCGGTAGTAAAGGATTCATACAATTTACAGTTTTACAAATCAGAGGTTCCGTTTATTGTAGTAGATGATTATTCGGATTTGACTAAATTATTTTTAGAAGAAAAAATAAAACAGCTTGAAGATACAGCCTTTAATGAAAGTGTACTCTCCTGCTCATACTGGATAGATAAAATTAAAAAACATTTATGAAAATTTCTATACATAGCATGTACTGGGATAATGCAAATCCTGATATAGTAAACTCACACAAACAGGTATATGAACATTTTAACATACCTGTTAACTATAGTGTAGGTCAATATAATCATGGGGAATGGATGACACACATAATGAGAAACACAACTCAAGATATAGTTGTGTTTTGCGATATTGATTGTGTACCAATTCAACGAAATATACTGACTGAAGGTCTAGAATATGTTACAAAGGTTGATGGTTTTATAGGACCAGCACAGGCATCCAATCACTACTCTGCTCCTATAAATAAGCATATTTTTGCTTCTCCAGCTTTCTTTATTATTACAAAATCAGCCTATTTACGCATGGGGTCTCCCTCTTTTGCATCTGTAGAGGGTCGCTCAGATGTAGCACAAGAAGTTAGTAGGTTAGCAGATACAATGAATGACGTTACATATAGATGCTGGTATCCGACAAAATATAACGGTAATATAAGAACGGCAAATCCTAAAGGATACGACGAGTTAGGAAACTATGGTAGATATGG
>Ga0164292_10000561_pt1 | contig 29489 bp, 29 predicted proteins | sample GEODES117metaG_FD_111486 | JGI IMG/M metagenome (GOLD analysis project Ga0164292, IMG submission 111486) | Eutrophic lake water microbial communities from Lake Mendota, Wisconsin, USA - GEODES117 metaG | ecosystem: Environmental > Aquatic > Freshwater > Lake | place: USA: Lake Mendota...
CACCATCATCATGAAACATTTATTACCAAATATGTGTTTAGCCAAGATCATAAAATGATTGCAAAGCAATTCCTTATTACAGGAATGGTTTGGGCCGTGTTGGGTGGATTAATGAGTGTATTGTTCCGTTTACAGTTGGGTTATCCGGACAGTACTTTCCCTTGGTTGGAAGATATTTTAGGCAAATGGGCAGCTGGTGGAAAAATCACGCCAGAAGCGTATTATGCATTGGTTACCACACATGGAACCGTGTTGGTATTCTTTGTATTAACCGCAGGATTGAGTGGAACATTTGCCAACTTTTTAATTCCATTGCAAGTTGGAGCAAGAGATATGGCTTCTCCATTCATGAATATGTTGAGCTATTGGTTCTTCTTTGCAGCTGGCATTGTAATGTTGTCTTCCCTATTTGTAGAAACAGGACCATTCAGTGGCGGTTGGACTGCTTATCCTCCATTAAGCGCTCTAGGTGATGCATCTCCTGGTTCTAAAACAGGTATGGATCTTTGGTTGATCTCAATGGCATTGTTTGTTGTTTCTTCTTTATTAGGCGGATTGAACTATATCGCTACTGTATTGAATATGCGTACCAAAGGAATGAGTATGACTCGTTTGCCATTAACTATTTGGGCTTTGTTCTTTACTGCAATATTGGGCGTTTTGTCTTTCCCAGTATTGTTCTCAGGTTTTATCTTATTAATTTTTGATAGAAATTTTGGAACAAGTTTTTATCTATCTGATATATTTATCAATGGGGTAGGTGCATTGCCAAATGAAGGTGGAAGTGCCATTTTATATCAACATTTATTTTGGTTCTTAGGACACCCAGAAGTGTATATCATTTTGTTACCTGCAATGGGTATGGTTTCTGAAATTTTATCAGTGAATTCACGCAAACCTATCTTTGGTTATATGGCCATGGTTGGTTCATTATTTGCGATTGCTATCTTAGCCTTCTTGGTATGGGCGCATCATATGTTTGTAACAGGATTAAATCCATTCTTGGGTTCAATATTTGTATTGCTTACTTTATTGATTGCAGTACCTTCTGCTATTAAAGTATTTAACTGGCTAACTACCTTATGGAGAGGAAGTATACGTTTTACTCCAGCTATGTTATTTGCCATTGGATTTGTAAGTTTATTTATTTCTGGTGGATTAACAGGTATTTGGTTGGGTAATTCTGCATTGGATATTCACTTACATGATACCTATTTTGTAGTTGCTCACTTCCATATTGTAATGGGTGTTGCTAGTATGTTTGGAATGTTTGCCGGTATATACCATTGGTTTCCTAAAATGTACGGTAAGCAATTGAATAACACGCTTGGTTACATACATTTTTGGGCAACAATTGCTGGTGCTTATTTAATTTTCTGGCCAATGCATTACCAAGGATTGGCTGGTATGCCTCGTAGATATTATGATTTCAGTGCTTGGGAAAGTTTTAATCAGTTTGGTGATTTAAATAGATTTATTAGTACAGTTGCAATGGTTGTTTTTGCAGTTCAAATTTTGTTCTTGTTTAACTTCTTCCATTCTATTTTCAAAGGAAGAAAGTTAACCAATCCAAATCCTTGGGAATCCAATACACTGGAGTGGACAACTCCGATCAATCCTGGTCATGGTAACTGGGTAGGAGAAATTCCAGAAGTGCATCGTTGGGCTTATGACTATGCGAAAGATGGAAAAGAATTTATTCCTCAAACAACACCAGTAGGAGCCGACGAAAGTCAACATTAATTGAAAAGCTGAAAAAACAACACAGGTTTTTTCAGTACAAATATTTCAATGCTCCCGAAAATACGGGAGCATTGTTTTTAAACGAAGTGCCGCGCATGAAAAATAATTCTGAACAACCAATAGCTTCATCTTCTTTTTCACTTGCTGCTAAAGTGAAGGATTATTTTTTGTTGATTAAGTTCACATTGAGTTTTACCGTAGTCTTCTCCTGCGTTATTTGTTATTTATTAGCGCCTAAAGTTGTTGAATACAATTGGGCAATCATCTGCATACTATTTTTAGCGGGCATGTTGGTTACAGGCAGTGCCAATGCAATCAATCAAGCGGTTGAAAAAGATACAGATGCAGTGATGAAAAGAACCGCAAAAAGACCAGTAGCCAATGGCTCTATGTCTCAGCAAGAAGCTTATGTTTTTGCTTTTATAGCTGGGGTGCTTGGGGTGGCGATGATGTGGTATTTTTTTAATTTATCGGCAGCATTGGTTTCGGCTTTCAGTTTGTTTTTATATTCATTCATTTATACGCCACTTAAAAAAATCAATTCAATTGCAGTATTAATTGGCGCATTCCCCGGAGCATTGCCTTGTTTAATTGGATGGGTGGCTGGCAACGATGATTTTAGTGCAGGTGGTTGGATTCTATTTGGCATGCAATTCTTATGGCAGTTCCCCCATTTTTGGGCAATTGCATGGGTATCGCACAATGATTATACAAAGGCAGGATTCAAATTATTACCATCTGCCACTGGTCCAACAAAATTTACTGCCGTTCAAACGGTCATGTATTCCGTACTAATGATTCCGGTTGGTGTTTTGCCTTATTATTATGGTTTAACAGGTATTACCAGTTTATGGATCATATTGGCATGTAATTTATTTATGGTTGTTCAAAGTGTAAGATTGTATCATACCATGGATGTAAAAGCTGCTAGAAGAGTAATGTTCAGCAGTTATATTTATTTGCCAATTGTTTTATTGGCAATGCTTGCGGATAAGAATTAAGAATTAAGAGATAAGAGATAAAAGATAAGAGATAGGAGATAAAAGATAAGAGATAAAAGATAAGAGATAAAAGATAGGAGATAAAAGATAGGAGATAAAAGATAAGAGATAAAAGATAGGAGATAAAAGATAAGAGATAGGAGATAAAAGATCAGAGATGAAAGTAGAAAGTAGAAATTGAGATAAAAGATAAGAGATATGACAAGTGTTCAGGCCAAAGAGCCACAAAGAATTCACCCGCAGAAATTTACCCTTTGGGTAGCCATGGGCAGCATTGTAATGATGTTTGCCGGATTAACCAGTGCCTATATTGTAAAAAAGAACCAAAGTACTTGGTTGGAATTTGAATTACCACTGGTATTTTGGTATTCAACAGGGGTGATTTTGCTGAGCAGTATCACCGTGCATTTAGCTCAAAAATCATTCAAAGCACGTGAAATGGGCAGATACAGAAGCTTAATAACAGCCACTGCAATTTTAGGGGTTTTATTTATGGCTTTACAGGTGATCGGATTTTTGAATTTAGAAAGTAGAAATATAGCGCTAGTAGGGAGTAAAAGTAATTCAGCAGCTTCTTTCTTGCTGGTAATTACTGGATTGCATATGGCGCACGTATTAGGAGGGGTTATTGCTATTTTGGTGATAGTGATACGTGCATATATCAGTAGGGTAAAGCATTATAGTAGTTTGTCCATCGATATGGTGAGTACTTACTGGCATTTTGTAGATATATTATGGATCTATTTATTCATTTTTTATAATTGGATAGGATAATTAAAAAAACTTGCATTTTATGCAGTTTTTTTGAGCGCTACGCAATACTTTTGTAACAGAAATTTACGACCAATATGGCAACAACTGCAACAGCACATGTAACCAAATCTTGGAGTGGAGGTAAAAGTCCCTTCAACGTTGAGTATGGCAAATTAATGATGTGGTATTTTTTAATGAGTGATGCTTTTACATTCGGTGCATTCCTTATTTCTTATGGTACCATCCGCTTCTCTACCAATGGATGGCCTGACCCCAATGAAGTTTTTAAAAGTTTTCCTTTTGCTCCTGAAGGAGCCAATGCTCCATTGGTGTTTGTGAGTGTTATGACTTTTATTTTAATTATCAGCTCGGTAACCATGGTTTTAGCTGTTCAGGCTGGTCATAACATGGATAAAAAAGGCGTTACTAAAAATTTAATTTGGACCATTATTGGTGGTATTGCTTTCTTAAGCTGTCAAGCTTGGGAGTGGAACCATTTGCACCACGAAGGTGCTTGGTGGGGTAGCAATCCATTTTTAAATCATGATGGAACAGCTTCTACAACCAATTTCACCAATTACTTTTTTACCATTACTGGATTTCACGGCTTCCATGTATTAAGTGGAGTTGTTATTAATATCGTGATGTTGATAATGACATTAACCGATAAGTTCGAGCAAAGAGGTCATTATTTAATGATTGAAAAAGCAGGCTTGTACTGGCACTTTGTAGACCTTGTTTGGGTATTTGTATTTACTTGTTTCTATTTGATTTAATATTTTAACATTAATAATAAGCATTTATGGCACATACTGCAGAACATGATGAGCACGCAGGCGGAGGTACTAAAGAAATTATAAAAGTTACCGTAATACTTACTGTTTTAACTATTGTAGAATTGGTTCTAGGTTTTTGGATGATTGATATTCCATTGGATCAAGAATCTTTCCGATTAGCTATCAAAGGCACCATTGTTATTTTGATGATGGCTAAAGCTTTTTATATTGTTGCTTATTTTATGCACTTGAAACATGAGTTAAAGAACTTAATCATGACCATTGTAGTTCCATTGGCCTTGTTCATTTGGTTTATTGCTGCGTTTTTGTATGATGGAAATTCTTTTAGAAATCTGCGCAATACATATGATCCTCACTTTAAAGAGCAAAGCACTATTAAAGTAGAGAAGAAACAAGCAGCTAGTCATGGTGAGGCAAAACATGCGGATGAGCAGCACGGAGAAGAAAAGAAAGCGGAAGAAAAAGCGGGACATTAGAGCGAATAAGATTACTCAATAATTTTAAATTGTTTGAACCATCCCCATTATTGGGATGGTTTTTTCTTATCAAAAAACGATGAATAAAAAAGCTATTTTAGGATTAATGATTGCTTTGGGAATTCCTATTGCATGTTACTTATTATTAAAATCATATGGTGAGAATGCTGTAGATATTCCCCGCCATTATTTATTGGATACTGTGGTTACCAAAGTACAAAGAGGTAAAACAGTTGATGATAGTATTTGGCATAAAACAGCCAATATCCAACTAACCAACCAATTAGGGGATACAGTAAGTTTATATGACAAGCAAGGCAAAATCTTGGTTTTGGATTTTTTCTTTACCAGTTGTAGAAGTATTTGCCCCATGCTTACCCGTAATATGGCGAAAGTGCAGCAATCATTTAAAAAAGGGGGCAATGTGCGCAACAAGATTGATACCTCAATTGTTCACTTTATGTCTTTTACGGTTGATCCAGAAAATGATTCAGTATCGGTATTAAAAAACTATGCAGACAGATTTGGGGTAAATCATGATAACTGGTGGATGTTAACTGGTAATAAAAAAGCGATTTATGATTTTGCTTTTAATGAATTAAAAGTTGATCAGTTTTCGGAAGAGCCTATTTCGCCAGATTTTGTGCATACCAATCGATTTGTTTTGTTGGATAGAGATTATGTGGTACGTGGTTATTATAATGGGCTGGATTCTACTTCTTTGAAGAAATTATCGAAAGATATTGGACTGTTATTGTTAGAAAAGGACAAAAACAGAAAAAGCAGTGTTTTCCGCGATATCATCGATTTGAGTTGGTTATGGTTAATTATAGTTGTTTCAGTCATATTTTTTATGGTATATATGCGTTCTAGAAGAAAAATAAACGGATGATCATCGATAAAATAAAAACGCATCACTAGCAATTTTTAATTTTTAAATCAGTAATAAAAATAGTTATGATAAAAGCAAGTATTGAGAAGAATGATAAAATGGCTGGTTGGTTGATTGGCATTTTTTCTGTAGTGGTATTTACTGTTGTTGTAATTCTTGGCAAGGTAAAATTGGATGTTGATTTAGGTTTTGATGTACATCTTTTTGCAATGGCCAATGCTTTTATCAATGCAACCATTGCAGTGCTGTTGGTAGCCGCTTTGGTAGCTGTTAAGCAGAAAAATTATCTATTGCACAAGCAACTCATGATGACTGCATTGGTATTATCGGTACTGTTTTTATTGTCTTATATAGCGCATCATTTATTTGCAGGAGAAGCAAAATTTGGAGATACCAATCATGACGGATTGGTTTCCGATGCAGAAAAGTTAGCAGTGGGAGGAACCAGGTTGATTTATTTTGTTATTTTAATTACCCATATTTTTCTGGCAGCAATTATATTGCCATTTATTTTATTTACTGCATACAGGGCATTAACTGCCGAATTCCCGGCGCATAAAAAATTGGCGAAAATTACCTGGCCACTCTGGATGTATGTAGCAGTAACTGGTCCAATCGTATATTGGATGATCAGCCCTTACTATCAATAGGACAGGCAGGATGGGGCCATACCCGCCTATTGAATGATGTAAGGTATTGCTGAACTAAAACGGGGGCGGATTAAATCAGGCTTTTTTTTGTTATAAATTCAAGCCTTTTTTGTTAAGATCAATAGCTCGTTGGCCTGCACTTCGGTAATATATCTTTTCACACCTTGCTTATCGGTATAGTTTCTATTGATGAGTTTGCCTTCTATTACTACTTCGGTTCCTTTTAACAAAAACTTTTCAGCAATATCTGCCAGCTTGCCCCAGGCCACCACATTGTGCCATTGGGTATCGGTTACTTTTTCGCCTTTTGCATTGCGGTAGTTTTCGTTAGTGGCAACACTTAAATGTGCTACTTTTTTGTCTTCACCAATTGTTTTTACATCGGGATCTTGACCTAGGTTGCCAATTAATTGGACTTTGTTTTTCATTGCGTTCATAACGGTTCAGTTATTTGATTTTTAAAATTCAGCAGTAAGTACTGCCGTTAACAACACAAATATGAAAAGCAATTTTGGAGTAAGGGTTCTTTTAAACATCTACTTGCGTATGTAGATGATTGTAAATGTTTGTAAGTGTTTATAAACAGGTTTTAATTGTTGATGCAGCTTTCTAGGCTTCTTAGGTTAGTAGTTGTTTTTCTAAATCAACAAATTCCGTTTTTAATCCTCCATGAACAAGTATTTCTACTATCTGCTCAACCATTGAGTTTGCTATTTTGTGCATCGTTTGAGCCCATTTAAATGTCCTATCGATGCAAGAAAAATGTTGTTGCTTTTGTAGCAAAAAGATCATTGGCAGAACCGATAAAAAGTTCTGTAATAGTTATTGTAGAACAAGTTTTCACAATGCGCAAAATGGCCCAACCAATAAATGCGTTCGACAAATCAATTTGTTGTTGCAAAGAAACAGGCGCATCTTAGCCAATATTCATTCTTTGCTCCCTCTAAAGAAAACCGTTCCTGTTAATACATTGTATTTGCATGGATTTAATACTGCTCATTTTACCCATCACCAAAAACACCATAAATTGGGTACTTATACTTGCTGCTATGATTATGGCTATAAAATGATTGGGAAAGATGAAGTGGCGATCATACAGTTATAGATAGTTGTTGCTTGATAGGAGCTCTGCGTCTAATGTATTAACTCATACCGAAACTTAACTTTTGCAATCCCCGCTTCAACTGCATCCAATTTTTGATCGGCTAGGCAAAAGGCGCTTTCACAATTTTGGCTTTTACCAAACTGTTGCGTATATCGATGAAAATTTCGCTATCAACAGCAGCATGTGCAGTAGCTACATAGCCCATGCCAATGGCTTTATTCAAGGAGGGTGCTTGAGTGCCGCTGGTTACTTTTCCGATGGTATTTCCTGATGCATCTTTGATTAAATAGTCATGACGCGGAATGCCTCTTTCCAACATTTCAAATCCTACTAATTTTTGGCGCACCCCAACTGCTTTTTGTGCTTGCAAAGCTTCGCTATTGGTAAAATTTTTAGTGAATTTGGTGATCCATCCTAGTCCTGCTTCTAAAGGAGAAGTAGTATCGTTGATGTCCATGCCATACAAACAATAACCCATTTCTAAACGCAATGTATCTCGAGCACCTAAACCGATTGGCTTAATGCCTGCGTCTTTTCCTGCTTCAAAAATGGCATCCCAAATAATATTGGCTGCATTATTACTGTCTTCAAAATAAATCTCCACTCCGCCTGAACCTGTGTAACCAGTGGCACTGATAATTACATTGTCTACACCTGCCATTTTACCCCTAACAAATGTGTAGTATTTGAGATTCATGATATCGGTATCGCAAATGGTTTGTAAAATTTTGGTAGCGTTGGGTCCTTGAATGGCCAATAAACAAGTTTTGTCGGAGATATTATGCATCTCCACATGATTGGTGTTATGAGCAACTATCCAGTTCCAGTCTTTTTCTATATTGGAAGCATTCACTACCAACATATAGGTCTTGTTTTGATCAATACAATACACAATCAAATCATCTACAATTCCACCCTCATTATTGGGCAAACAACTGTATTGAGCCTGTCCATTCACTAATTTGGAAGCATCATTGGAAGTTACGCGTTGAATTAAATCAAGTGCATATTCTCCTTTCAATATAAACTCACCCATATGGCTCACATCAAATACCCCTGCATTTTTGCGCACCGTTGCATGTTCATCATTAATGCCTGAATAACTTATCGGCATATTGTAGCCTGCAAACTCAGCCATCTTGGCTCCTAGATCGATATGCTTTTGTGTAAATGGGGTATTCTTCATTAAGCTCATTTTTTGAATGGCAAAAATAAGTGAAAAAAGCAGAACCCCATCTCAACCAAGAAACAGGGTTCTTAATCCAACCTTATCCAACCGAGTTTATGATTGTAGGTACAATAAGGAAATTCTGCTTCCTTCTGATCCTAAATCATAGGTATCTCTATTTTCTTTTACCTTATCTGCTAAATTGGGTTTTGCTGAATTGGGGGTTTTATAGTACGCTTTTTGGTAACGGTAACGAGCGCTGTCAAAAGGTTTGTCTAATTCTTTCTTCAAATCTTCTGCTTCTTTAATTTTGCGTTCGTATTCTTTTTTGAGTTCTTCTTTGCTCTTCTTAAAATCTTCTACTGTATTTTTCTCAGCACTATTTTCTTCGTTATTGTCAAATTCATCATCAGCTTCTTTTTTTGTTCTTTCCAATCCTCCAGGTGTCATGATGTATTCTACATTAGAACTATATCCTCTAGAATCAGCACCATTCCAATCATCTTCCCACTCATAATCGTTGTTGTTGTGATTGATGTTAAACCAATTCAATCTTCTTGAAACATTTCTATCGATTTCGATTTTTTTACCAACTGGCACCTGAATGGTTACAACAACACCTTGATTACGGAACTTTGTATCTTTCTTCAAGTTAAATCCTCTGTTGAGATAAATCATGCTATCTGCCTGAACAATTCCGTAATTGATTTGCTCAATATTTCTCAATGCAGTTTCTTCATCTGGGCCATTACTGTATTTATGGTAAGAAATATGGTACAATGAATCACTGCTTTTGGCAATTCTTAAGTTGATATTATTCAATACCAAACTGTCATTGTCCATGCTGATGATACCATCCAGCTTCAACCATTTTCCAATTACTTGAACCTTGGCATCTTCAACTTTTACAATCATTTTCTGATTAGATGGTTGTACAATGGCGATATCTTTTTTATCTCTTGCACGAGCATCAAAATCTTGCGAGATAGATGCAGCTAAGCATACAACACTTACCCAACCCAAGGTCCATAATCCACCGAAAGTAAATCCTAAGTATTTGCTTCCAGCTTTTGCTCCAATGATTTTTCTGATCAACCAGATCACTAGCCCTACTACAGGAACGAATAAGAACAATAACAGTGTAGACCATGCTAAGCAATTCTGCCAAAATCCTGACAGTAAAAAATCTTTCAATGGAAACACACTTACACTACCTATTAACATGGCTAATAAAGCAATCAATAAAGCGAAAGCAATAATACCTGCTATGAATAAGAAGAATGCTTTGAATAAGATGGCTATTGCTCCGCCAATTTTACTGCCTGATGATTTTGCAACATAACTCGCTTCATTTCCAAAACTTCTTCCTTTTTGTTTTGCTGTTTGACTAAATTCCGAACCGAAAGCCTTGGCTTTTTCAGAGAATTCTCCACCCCATTTTTCTGCACGTTGTTTAAATCCTTCTAAATCTTCTTGAATGGTATTTTTGATGGTATTTAAATCTACTTTTTCACCACGCATCTCTAATTTTTCGGAAGCGCTATTGGCTTCAGGAATAACTGCCCACAACACAGCATAGATGATAAATAATGAACCACCGAATGAGCTAAAAACAAATGATGGGAATGGATGAGCATCAAACCAAAAAGCAGAACCTATGATTGAACTCAATATGCCTAAAACCAATGGCATAGCAAATATTAGTCGAGGAACCCAAATGGCAATATCAAAATAAGTTGCAATTCCACTTGCTACGCCAGCTATAACTTTTTCTTCTGGGTTACGATACAATCGCTTGGTAGAAGCAATATGATCCAATGGCTTTGATGGAAGGATGATCCACATTAATAAGTACAATAAGAATCCTGCACCTCCACTAAATGTAAATACTACAAATATGATGCGAATAATGGATGGATCTATTCTAAAATAAGCAGCTAAACCACTACATACACCTCCCAATACTTTATCATTGGTGTCTCTGTATAAACGTCCTTTACCAGCAGGAGCTGTATAGTTTTCAAAATTAGGGCGATAGCTTTGTTCTTGATTGCCACCAAATTGAGATTTCATATTATTTTCCTCATCTTCAAAATCTTCAGGTCGGCCCATGCTAGCAATGATGCTTTCTACATCTTCATTGGTGATGCAAGTGCTGCCTTTCTTTAGTCTTTCACCAAATAATTCGGCAATTCTGCCTTCAATATCGTTGATGATTTCGTCTCTACCTTCTTCGTTGGCAAAGAATGTACGCAAGCTATCTACGTATTGTTTCAATTCATCGTAAGCAGCTTCTTCAATAGGAATTACCCTGCCCTGAAAGTTTATATTAATTACCTTTTTCATGTGATTATATTTATTGATTTATGCCACATGGAATTCGCCTTTAAACATTTCGGTTGATTACAATTAATGTTTAGGCTCATTTCATGGTATTTGTTTTAATTGTAGTTAAGGTTGGTTTGTTTGATTTTCATGGTCTGACGCTTGCTCATGGTCTGAAGGTGTAATTGGTTGGGTAAGCACCTGAACGGCGTCGGCCAGTTCTTGCCAGGTTCTTTCGAGTTCACCGTAAAAGGCTAATCCCTTTTCGGTCATCACGAAATATTTGCGTGGCGGCCCACTATTGCTTTCTACCCAGCGGTAAGTGAGTAACTCCGCATTTTTTAATCTGGTTAGCAATGGGTAGAGTGTACCCTCTAGAATATGCAGATTGGCGGCTTTCATTCTATCAACCAAATCGGAAGGATATACTTCACCCTGCCTGATGATTGAAAGGATACAAAACTCCAATACGCCCTTGCGCATCTGACTTTGTGTATTTTGAATATCCATTATTATAATTTTTATTGTTTTAGTTAGTTTGTTTTGACATCACAAAGATGGGGATTATTTTAGTACTATGCAACACATAGTACTAAGTATTTTGAAGTAATATGCAGACTTTAGATATGGGTTTAGTATATTTAATTGAAAATCAATTAGTTAGAATTTTAATGGGTTTTAGCAAAAGGTTAAACGGTCATTTTCGTGTGATAAATGGTTTTTGATTAAAACAGCGATCTAGCTAAGAGAATAATACAAGTGTGCTGATTCACATGTCTATATACCATTATAGATTTACCTATTCTATTTAATATGAGTTAAAACGAACTTTTAAAAAGTTGTTAATCGTTTTTGTACGATGAATAAATAAAAGGCCTTAACTTTGCCTTATCGTATAAAAACGATTAAAATGGCCAGCCCCAAATTAGAAGAATTTATTAAAGCCGAACAAGAATTAGCGGCTTTTGCAAAAGCGCTTTCTCATCCTGCACGTATTGCTATATTAAAAGTATTGGCACAAAAAAATGAATGCGTTTGTGGCGAAATAGTAGAAGTGCTCCCTTTGGCTCAATCAACTGTTTCGCAACATTTAAAGGAATTAAAAGAGGCTGGATTAATTAAAGGAACTGTTGATGGACCGCGCAGTTGTTATTGTATTAATTGGAAAGCATTCGAAAAATTTAATCTGTCATTCAATCAACTTTTTCATAAGCTCAAAGATCAACAAGCAACTATTTGTTGTTAAATATAAAAATTTTAAAATGAAAAATGAACAAGCCTTAAAAGAATTAGTAAAAGAAAAATATGCAATTATTGCAGATCAAAGCATAGTAGAAAATCAGTCTTCTTGCTGTGGAGCTGGTGGTTGCTCCACTGAAGTATATAATATAATGAGCGATGATTATACTTCAATGAAAGGATACAATGCAGATGCTGATCTTGGATTAGGCTGTGGATTGCCTACTCAATTTGCAAAAATACAAGAAGGTAATACGGTGGTTGATTTAGGAAGCGGAGCTGGTAATGATTGTTTTGTTGCTAGAGCAGCTACTGGAGCAACTGGTAAAGTAATTGGTATTGATTTTACTCCGGCAATGATTGCAAAAGCAAGAATCAATGCAGCAAAATTGGGTTTTGATAATGTGCAATTTAGAGAAGGTGATATTGATGACATGCCTTTGGCTTCAGAAATAGCTGATGTTATCGTGAGTAATTGTGTTTTAAACTTAGTGCCTAATAAAGATGGGGTATTTAAAGAAATTTTTCGTGTGTTGAAACAAGGAGGGCATTTTAGTATTTCAGATGTGGTGCTGGTTGGTCAGTTGCCTGATGCACTTCGTAAAGATGCTGAAATGTATGCAGGATGCGTTTCAGGTGCCATACAAAAAGAAGTATATCTAGAGTTGATTAAAAGTAATGGGTTTTCCAATATTCAAATACAAAAAGAAAAAGCCATTGTTATACCTGATGATATTTTAATTAATTATTTGAATCCAACAGAATTGCATGATTTTAAAAATGGCAATACAGGTATTTTTAGTATTACCGTTTATGCAGAAAAGCCTTTGAAAGAAGCATGTTGCAAACCAGGATCAGGATGTTGCTAAATAAATAAAATACCGATGAATCAATTTAAACTGCTTTTACTTATTATAGTATTAAATTTCTTTTCTATGAATGCAAGCGCTTCGGATATTTTTCCGATAATCAAACAAAATTTAATGAATGCAGAAAAAAACTTTTCATCAATACCCAATGATCGAAAAGCTGAGCTAAAAAAATTAAGTGTGTACATTAAAGAAAGAGTTGCAAAGCATCAAAAAGTTTCATTGACTTTTATTTGTACACATAATTCTAGAAGAAGTCATTTCGCACAAATATGGGCACAAACCGCTGCTGCCTATTATGGAATAACAAATATCTTTTGTTATTCCGGCGGCACCGAAACCACGGCATTTAATGTAAATGCGGTGAATGCTTTAATGAAAGTTGGTTTCATCATCCAACCAATTAGCCAAGGCAATAACCCACATTACGAAGTAAAATATAGCGCAGATTATCCAGCACTTCATGCTTATTCAAAAAAATATGGGGATGCTCTCAATCCTTCTAAAGACTTTGGTGCAGTGCTTACTTGTTCTCAAGCAGATGCTGCTTGCCCCATCGTTTTTGGAGCAGACGAAAGATTTAAAGTTCCTTATGAAGACCCCAAACTATCCGACGGAACCAATCAACAAGAAAAGGTTTACCAAGAAAGATCTATGCAAATCGCTTCAGAAATGCTCTATGTCTTTTCATTGGTAAAGCCCTAGTTATTCGATGCTGTATTTTCGGGTTTGCCAATTATAGATTCTAAAACTGAAGTAACTAAGGTAACTAGGAAACTAAAAAACAAGGCTGTCCACCAACCATCTACCATAAAACCAGGAACTATTTTTGCGGCAAGTTGAATAATAAAAACATTGATAAATAATAGGAAAATACCAAGAGTAAAAATAGTAATAGGAATAGTAAGTATTATTAAAATCGGTTTAATAAAATTATTGAGTAATCCCAAAACAGCTGCAACAAGTATAGCTGTAATGCTGTCCGCCACAGTAACTCCGTTTAACATATATGCTGCAATTAATACCGCTACAGCAGTTGCAATCGTTTTTGTAAAAAACTTTCCCATAGCGTAATGTTTGTTCTACAATTTCCTAAAAAAACAAATACCAGAAAATTTTAAATTCAATTATATCACGGTCAACTCATAAAAATCATTGGGATTGAGGTATTTCTTGGCTAGTTCTTGTAATTCATCAGATTCAGTGGTTTTGATAAGGGCTACACTTTTATAAAAATATTGATCGTCAATACCGTTTAAAATATAGTTTTTCCATCTTGCAATCAACTGAAATGGGCCATCTAAATCTCCTAGAACAGATCCGATCATGTAATTTTTTACTAAACTCAATTCTTCTTCTTCAATCGGTTCATTGCATAATATATCCATTTCTTTATATACCTCCTCAATAGTGGCTTTGCAAACGTCTTTCCCTGCCTCTGTACTAATCATCCATGCTCCTTCATGAATATGGTTTTGTATATAACTATGTATGCCGTATGTATATCCCTTATCCTCTCTAATATTACTCATTAAGCGTGATCCAAAAAAGCCACCATAAACATTGTTGAGTATTTGCACTTTTTGATAATCTGGATGATGTCTATTGGGGAAGGGTCTTGCCATTCGAATAGCTCCTTGAACGCCATTGGGGTCATTAATAATATGCATTTTTTTCTCTATTGCAGGATGCAAATGGTATTGAATAGTAGGTATAGCCCTTTGCTGTAAAGGCAAATGTCCAAATGTTTCATTCAGTGACTTGTCCAATCCGCTTGGGACTTTGCCAGCTGTAAAAATCATGCATTTTCCTTGCTGGTAAAATTGTTGGTAAAAAGCAACCAGCTCTTCTCTATTTAATTGATCATAGTCAAGCGTTGAAGTATACTTCCCATAAGGATGGTGTATGCCATAAATGTATTCGTCGATTAATCGATTGGCAATGAAATCACATTTTTTAAGATTTACCGATAATCTTTGCTGTTGATTTTTTCGATAGGTATTAAGTTCTTCTTCAGGAAAAATCGAATCGGCAATTATTTCAGCAACCACAGGTAATAATTCATTCACATGTTTGGATAAGCAATGCAGTGTGATAGTTGCAGTTTCATTATAGCAACTTCTGTTTAAATAGGCGCCATAAAACTCAAAATATTCATTTATACCAAAAGCAGTTTTTTGTGAGGTGCCATTTTTTAGCATGAAATTAGTGGTTGCTGCAACAATGTTTTTTTGTTCGTACCAATTACCAGCATAAAAAACCCATTCTATCAGTAAAACTTCCTGAGCGCCTGCATTTAGGCTATAAACTGGAATACCATTGTCTAAGTTGTATTCATCGCATTTTTTTAAATGCAAGTCAAAACTTACGGCATCTATGATAGAGGGAGTTGTTTTTCTGTCTAAATTCATTTGCTTGAATTAATCTATTTTTTTGCTTGATAGTAGATTGTGTTACTATTCGATTCCCTGAATATTTGCTTGCTGTAAAACTGCAAATCTTGAGAAGTTATTTGTTGGTATTTATCTAATTCGGTATTCATTAAATTGGCATCTCCCAATAATTCATACATGGCCAAACTACTTGCTCTACTCATAACACTCATGTCTTCGAAAGCGATGATACTTTCTGTTTTATTTTTCACTTTTGTTAATTCATTTTCGGTTACATGTTCTTCTTGGATAGCATTGATAATTGCTGCAACTCCTTGCTCGGCATCTTCCATGGAAACCCCTTTAACTAATTTCCCTTCTATTGTAACTAAACCGGCGTCGATACTTCCAAAGTGATGGCAATCTAAATTGGAAAATAATTTTTGTTCTTTTACCAAAGATTGATACAATCTAGATGATCCGCCGCCGCCTAAAATCTCCGTTAATAAATCAGCCGCATAATATCCTTTTTCTAATCTAGCATCCATGTGCCAGGTTTTAATAAATGCATCTAATGGTACAGCTGCTTCAATGGTTAATTTTCTGGCTTCTTGTTGAAGAGGTTCTTTAGTTAAACTGCGAATGTATTTTTCGCCCATTTCTATTGGGCCAAACCATTTTTCGGCCAATTGTTTCACTTGCGCTGTTTTTACATTTCCTGCAACAACTAAAATAGCGTTCACCGGACGATAATGTTTAAAGAAAAATGCTTTTACATCATCGATATGTGCATTTTCAACATGACTCAGTTCTTTGCCAATTGTCATCCAGCGATAAGGATGAACAGTATATGCCAATTCGCGCATTTTATGCCAAACATCTCCATAAGGTTTATTGAGATAATGTTCTTTAAACTCTTCGCAAACCACTTTTTTTTGAACTGTTAAACTTTTTTCGCTAAAAGCCAAACTCAACATTCGATCACTTTCTAACCAAAATGCAGTTTCAATATTTTGTGCAGGAAGCTGGCAGTAATAATTGGTTAAATCGTGGGTTGTATAAGCATTGTTATCTCCGCCCGATCTTTGCAATGGCTCATCATAATCTGGAATATTCACACTTCCTCCAAACATCAAATGCTCAAATAAATGAGCAAATCCGGTCTTGGTTGGATTTTCGTCTCTTGCGCCCACATCGTACAAAACATTCACAACAGCCATTGGTGTAGCATTGTCTTCATGCACCAGTACGGTTAATCCATTATCTAGTATAAAACGGTTGTATTGAATCATATTGTAGAAAATCGTTTTGCAAAATAGGTCATTATCAACATAAATTGCTCTAATCAATTGGTTAACTATTTACGAATATCTTGAACATTTAATGTAAGTATTATGGGTAATTCGCCTCTAAACACCACCACTTTTATTTTTCCCAATGCATTTTGAAACAGGTTTTTATATACTTGAATGTTTTTGGTAAAATTGCTTTCAACAGAAAATATCACATCTCCCTCTTTAAAACCAGCTTTTTCTCCTGGAGAACCTTTGACTATATCAATCACCCTTATTTCTCCTTCAATTAAATAAACGCCTAATCCTGTATAACTATAGTCGAAGTCTTCATTAAAATGAGTATTCGGTTTGATGTAAATAGACTGTTCGGGATAATTGAGTATTACGTTGAATCTTCTGAGTAAGTCATTGCCTACAATTCCTCCTAATGCCGGGTAGTTAGCAACATTATAGGTATCATCAAAAACATGAACAGGAACATTTCTAAATTTGTATGGTCCAATTTTTACAGATTTTATAACAGTTAGTTCCATTTGTTTTTTACCACCAAGTCCTTCGGCCTGTGTTGTGTAAAAACGTCTTTTGGTTTTAAATACACTACTGTCTTCGGTGAAATCTCTAGATAGTAAGAAACAAAGTCCTGCTCCAGTGTCAAAAATGTATCGATTTAAGATTGCTCTTGAATCTTGAATTACGGCTAATTGTTGAGGCAAGGTAGTGAAATTAGGTTTTAACAATTGCCCCCCTCTTGGGTATGTAAAAGTACCTGGCGTAAATATTTCTACCTTATTATCGTCATAATCCAATTTAACAATGAATCTTCTAAAAAAACTATAACCGATGATACCATCTATTTTTACTCCATATACACTGGTGAGTAATTCATAGTCATTGATGTGAAAGTCCAAATGATCCACCGAAAGCCCCGAAAAATGTAATGAATGATTCATTGCAAATGCTACTTTCTTTAAGCCTGCAATTCCACGAATTGTTTTATCTGTATTGATGAGAACAATTTCAAGTTCTGCTGCAGTAGTAGAGTCTAATGAAATTCCGCCACTTCCTGTATCCAGTATAAAATTGAGAGAATCGGGTAAGTTGTCGAATTTGGCCTTAATAATGATAATTCCACCAGAAAGTTGAGAGAATGGGAGTTTGGTAATTAATTTGCTTTCTGGTTGAACAAATTCTTCTTGAGAATGAGCGACCAAATTGATGCAAACAGCTAAAAGTAACAACAAGAATCGCAACATGTACTTTAAAATGAACTGAAAAGAGTATAACTAATACTAAGACAAATCAAAATAGTATTTGGTTGCACCGTAACAACATTATCGGCATTACCTTTGTTATACATTTATAATAAAATTTATGCAACTATCCGAACTATATCAAAAAGCCCTGAATTTTGATTTCCTTTCTATCGAAGAAGGCATGTTTATGTTTGAGCATTCGCCTTTAGCCGATTTGATGCATATTGCTGATGAGATGCGGAAAAAACAAGTTCCACACGGAAAAGTAACCTGGCAGATTGATAGAAATGTAAATACCACCAATGTTTGTATTGCCAATTGTAAATTCTGTAATTTCTATAGAATACCCGGACATGCAGAAGCATATATTACAGAGATGCCCGCCTATCGCACAAAAATTGAAGAAACATTAAAATATGGAGGGGATCAATTATTGCTTCAAGGTGGCCATCATCCCGATTTAGGAATCGACTTTTATGCCAAAACGTTCAGACAGATAAAGCAAGAATATCCAACAATCAAGCTGCATGCTCTAGGCCCCCCTGAAATAGCTCATATAGCCAAATTGGAAAAAATGAGTCATCATGCGGTATTGAAAACTTTGCAAGAAGCTGGTTTGGATTCATTGCCAGGAGCAGGTGCTGAAATTTTAGTTGATCGAGTTCGCCGTTTAATTTCAAAAGGAAAATGCGGAGCAGATGAATGGTTGGCGGTAATGCATGAGGCGCACAAATTGAATATTACCACTAGTGCTACCATGATGTTTGGTCATGTAGAAACACTTGAAGAGCGTTTTATTCATTTGGTTAGAATTAGAGAAGTGCAGGCTATGAAGCCCGCAGAAGCCAAGGGTTTTCTTGCTTTTATTCCATGGACTTTTCAGGATGTAGATACTTTATTAACCAAAATAAGGGGGGTGCATAACCTTACTACACCTGATGAATACATCCGAATGATTGCAATTAGCCGGATCATGCTACCCAATGTTAAAAATATTCAAGCTAGCTGGTTAACAGTAGGAAAAGAAACAGCTCAAATTTGTTTGCGTGCAGGGGCCAATGATTTTGGAAGTATAATGATTGAGGAAAATGTGGTAAGTGCTGCCGGTGCCCCCCATCGCTTTACTTATAAAACAATCCAAAATGCCATCAAAGAAGCAGGATTTGAGCCTCAATTAAGAACACAGCAATATGATTGGAGGGAAATTCCAGCAACCATTGCCGAGCAGGTAATCAACTATTAAGCGGCCAGATTCTACAATTTCCTTGTTTTTTAATCATTTTTGTAACATAGCGGTTCTTGAATCGTATTATATCTACGAATTAAGTATTTATTCCTAACTGTAATACATGACCGAAAGCCAATACAATCAGTGTGTAAATAATTATTCCGATCATTTGTTTCGGTTTATTGTAAAAAATCTTCAACACGAAGAAGATTCACGCGACATTGTACAAACGGCTTTTGAGAAATTATGGCGAAACAGGGAAACAGTTGAAAATGACAAAGCCAAGTCTTTTTTGTTTACTGTAGGGTACAATCAGATGATTGATCATATTAGAAAGCATAAAAAAGTTGAATTAAAAGATGATTTTTCGGATGATAATAGAACCCAGTATATACAAGATGATGGTGTTAAGAAAACGTTGATGCAAGCATTAAATCGGTTGAATCAAACACAAAAAAGTTTGGTGATGCTGAAAGATTATGAAGGTTACAGTTATGCCGAGATTGGAAAAATCATGAGTTTGAATGAAAGTCAAGTAAAAGTATACTTACACAGGGCCAGGTTAACATTGAAAAATTATTTGGTTAACCGAGAAAACGTATAATACAACATGCAAATAAGCCGTCATAATTACGAAACATATTTTCTGCTTTGGGTAGATGGGGAACTGTCATCCGAAGAGATGGAAATGGTGGAGCGTTTTGTTGTTCAACACCCAGACCTTGCTGATGAATTGGCTGCAATACAAGCAACCAAATTGCCTTTGGATGAATCGATTGTATTTAATGACAAAGAAAGTTTATTAAAACTGGAGCAACCTGCTTTATCAATGAGCAGTTACGAAACCTACTTTTTATTATACATTGATAATGAATTAAGTGCTAAAGAAAAAGCAGATGTTGAGTTATTTGTTTTACAACATCCGGCATTGCAAGCTGAATTTATGTTGTTGAAGCAAACCAAACTAACCCCTGAAGCAATCATTTTTGAAAACAAGGTATTGCTATTCAGAGAAGAAGAAAAAGAAAGACCTGTTTTTTATATGCAAAGGAAGCACATTGCTGTAGCTGCAGCTTTGGTTGGATTGATTTTTTCTTTGTGGATGATTGTTCCAAATAAGCTGAATAACACATCTTCACAAAGCCTTGCATCTAACAATCGTATCGCAAATACTGCTCCTGTTCAAGTAGATAATAACAATCGCAACGAAAAACTATTGAATAGCAAAATAAATAATATTCAGTCAAATACATTGGTTGCCAATAATGCCATAAAGAATAACATTAAACAAAATCTAGAGGCATCGCCTAATTCAAAACCAATTGATGCGATTGCTCAAAATAGTATCAATGAATCAGTTAGAACCGAAGAAATTGCTGCAAGTACCAATGCAAGTGTTGAAGCTAATATTAATGCAACGATGCTTGAAACAGCTTCTAACAATGAACTATCGAAAAATGAAATACTATTAAAAGCAACTGTATCTGAAGATGAGCAGCCCAATAATTTAATACATCAAGCAGTATACAGAGAATTGGATACCGATGAATCAAGCAAGAGCTTGTATGTAGGAGTGATGGAAATTAATAAGGATAAATTGCGCGGAATTATACGCAAGGCAGGTAGTATATTTCGTTCTAAATCAAAACAAGAAGTAGATAAAATAGACAATAATAAATAATACCATGAAACAAATCGTATGCATGTTTGCAGTATTACTAGCTGCATCAACAAGTTTTGCCCAAACCGATAGTACAGCTAAAACAACAGACACGGTTAGAGTAGGTAATTTTGTAATTATTAAAAAAAATAATGGCAATGAAAAAACCTATAGTTCTAATAAGAATGATGTTAATATTACCTATAAGGTAGAGCGTAGACCTGCCAAGAAAAAGAATATTAGTACCAATTGGTGGATTTTTGATTTGGGTTTTGCCAATATTCGGGACAATACCAATTATGCTTCAGCTCAGTCTGGTCCTTATTTCAAAACATTAAGACCCGCTGACGGTCCTGTAAATCAAAACAGTTATCGATTAATCACAGGGAAAACAAGCAATGTTAATATTTGGTTCTTTATGCAAAAGCTAAATATTAGCAAGCATGTATTGAATTTAAAATATGGTTTGGGGTATGAAATGTACAATATCCGTTACGACACAAGAATCAGTTACAGAAAAGATCCTCAGCCATTTGTGCACAACGATTCTATCAGCTTTAGTAAAAACAAATTATTTGCTGGCTACCTAACTGTTCCAATGATGATTAATTTCAATCCAACTCCAGACAATCGTAAAGGGTTTAGTTTGAGTGCAGGTATGAGTGCTGGATATTTATTAGAAAGCAGAAACAAACAAGTGAGTGGTGAGAGAGGTAAACAAAAAGTGAATGGTAATTTTGAAATGGAACCATGGAGATTAGCTGCCATTGCAGAATTAGGTATAGGGCCGGTTCGATTGTATGGTTCTTATAGTTTGAATAGATTACAAAAAGATATTACCCGTGTAGAACAGTATCCTTATGCAGTAGGTATTCGTTTTAGCAATTGGTAAAATGATTTCTTTTTCTCATGTAATATATACGCTCCTTTTCTAGGGAGCGTTTTTTTTGCAAGAATACCAACAGGTGGTCACAATGAAATCGACATTAGATACTAGAACTATTCAATGTATTACCAGTAGGTACCCGCGTAGAAATCCGCTAATAATTTGTATCTCTTATCTCTGAATGGCTTTCAGCCAATCTATAATCCCAAGCTGAATTTTCCCTGCAACCTGTGTGTGAAAACTGGATTTTACAATTCTTTTTTCATCTTCTTCATTGCTCAAAAATCCAATTTCTACAAGGCAATTGGGAAAGTAGGTAGGTGCATTTAATGCAAAATTAAAATGACCAATATTGCCAAACTCATCCAGTTTTAATTCGAGCATTCTTTTTAAAATAGTAGTAGTTAAAGGCCTAAATCCAATATGCTTATAATAAGTACTAACGCCTTTAACCGTTTCTTTAACACTGGAATTTAAATGAAGCGATATTGCCAAATCAGGATTTCTTTCCTGCAACCAAAGTATGCGGTCTTTATTATCAAAACTGGTATCTGTTCGTCTAGTCATGATAATCTTTTTAACCCCTAATTTTTTCAATGATTTTTCTAAGGCTTTTGCAAAGAGCAGTGTTTGCTCTTTTTCTGATGCTTTTAATTTAATTCCTGAAGCGCCACTGTTTGTACCACCATGACCAGCATCTATAGCAATGGTCATTTTGCGAATATCTAAATTGGTTGGTTGGCGCTTGATTCTAACACTTAATATTTTTCCTTTGTAGCTGATATTATAACCCCAATGTTGGGCATGTTTCAGTTCAATGGTTACCCTAAATACATCATCTTCTACTTGATTGTAATAAACGTTTTTTACTTCCTTTAAAGAACTGAGTTGAGTGACCCAATTGGTATTGCTTTGAACACCATAAATATCAACCACTATTTTACTCGGATTAATTTCCATCCAAGATTTGTAAGGCAATTTTTCTTCGAGATTAATGTTTACATAATCAAATAGAGAATCACCTTTTGAAATAAATGAACCTGTTAAATAGTATGGTTTTTTAATGGGCGAAGCTGAATCAGGTTTTACAAATGATTTTTCTAAAAGAGCCGTATGCCATTTAGATAATTGAATAGTATACATGTCTTTGGATGAGTCAATTATTTTCAATAATACATTCGTATCGATATAGCTCATTTTGGCGCCTCCTAATCGGTCTTCTCCCATACCATAAGACAAGGCTGGTAATTTACCAGTTGTTCTGCCATAATAAAAAGTATTACTGGTATTGTTTTGTGCCATACAATAACTAGTAAAGAAAGTGAATGTTGCAATGATTAATTGTTTCATTGCTTGAAGGTATTTATTTGTAGTCAAGCAACAAAAAACCCCGTACAATATTCGGTACGGGGTTGGGATATTGTTGATTGTATTTTACAATTTATAACCATTGTCTGCTATTAATTGATCTGCAATTCTTCTACGTGCATTTTTGGTATTGAATGGCTCTACTTTTGTAAAACGTTTTAATCCAATATGCATCATGCGTAATTCATCTCCATCTGCAAAACTATTCAATGCGTCTTTACCTGCTTTGTTGATTCTATCAGCGGCGTCATATAAATAGGTTTTCATGATATCAGTTTGAATGCCAATTGCAGCTTCTCCCCTGGTGTTGGCTAGCTTCATCACACGCAACAAGGCACTTTCAACATGAAAGACTTCGATAGACATATCCGCTATATTCATCAAAATTTCTTGCTCCTTATCCAACTGCATCATCAGTTTCTGAACAGCTGCGCCTGCAACCATTAAGATGGCTTTTTTAAAGTTGGCAATGGCTTTTAATTCTTTAGCAAAAGCGCCTTCTTCTTCGCCACCAAAATCTGGAATGCTCATCAATTCTTTTTGAACCGCCATGGCTGGTCCCATCAAATCGAGTTTTCCTTTCATTGCTCGCTTCAATACCATGTCTACCGTTAACAAACGATTGATTTCATTGGTGCCTTCATAGATGCGATTGATTCTGCTATCTCTATACGCTTTTGAAATTTGGTATTCGTCGCTGAAGCCATTACCACCATGTATTTGAACACCTTCGTCAACCACAAAATCTAATACTTCACTTCCATATACTTTTAATATGGCACATTCTATTGCATATTCTTCTGCAGCACCTAAAAGCGATTCTGCAAATGATTTTCCGCTAGCTGCCAATTCATGTTCCTTGTCATCAATCCATTTTGCTGATCTGTACAAAGCAGATTCACACACCCACATTCTAATTGCCATTTCTGCCATTTTATGTTTGATGGCTCCAAATTTTGAAATAGAAATTTTAAACTGTTCGCGGGTAATTGCATATTGGATAGATGTATCCGTAGCTTTTTTTGCACCACCCAATGTAGCCGCACATAATTTCAAGCGACCGATATTCAAAATATTAAACGCTATGATATGGCCTTTACCAATTTCACCCAATACATTTTCAACAGGCACTTTGCAGTCTTGGAAATACAACTGTACAGTCGACGATCCTTTAATACCCATTTTATGCTCTTCTGGTCCTTGTGTAAATCCTTCTGTGCCACGATCAACTATAAATCCGGTGAATTTATCTCCATCAATTTTAGCAAAAACGGTGTATACATCTGCAAAACCTCCATTGGTGATCCAGCATTTTTGGCCATTTAAAATATAATGCTTTCCGTCATCGCTTAACTTAGCAACTGTTTTTGCACCGAGTGCATCACTACCACTATTGGGCTCTGTTAAACCATAAGCCCCCTTCCATTTTCCACTTGCTAATTTTGGTATATATTTTAATTTCTGTTCTTCTGTACCAAAATATAAAATAGGTAAAGTGCCAATTCCGGTATGCGCTGCAATCGCAACTGAGAATGAGAAACCGCCGCCCAATCCTTGGTTTACAATAGTAGATGTAATAAAGTCTTTTCCTAATCCACCATATACTTCCGGGAATGAAGTTGAAAGCAAACCTTGCTCACCGGCTTTCTCCATCAATGATGGCATTAAGCCTGGTTCCATTTTATCAATACGATCTAGAATGGGAAGAATTTCTGTTTGCAGAAACTGCTCACACATGTCCATTACCATTGTTTGCTCTTCATTGAAATCTTCTGGTATGAAGGTTTCATTTGGATTACTTTCTTTGATAATCCACTCGCCGCCTTGTAAGACTGTTGCATTTTTGGTGGTTTCCATATATTAGTTATTGAGTTATTAAATTATTGGTGTCTCTTATCTCTTATCTTTTATCTCTTATTTCATATCTCTAATATCCCGATCGTGAGGTTATCATACACTCGTTGAAAAACCGATTTTACTATTTCAATTTCGTGCTTATCTACACCTACCAAGGCTTCTGCCATGGTTTGATTGGCCAAATCGATGGTGATATGTTGTAATTCCAAAGCTGCATCAGTTAATTCAACTAAATTGATTCTTCTATCGGTAGGAGACGCTATTCTTTTTACAAGTTTTTGCTTTTCTAAATTATCTATTAGGCGGGTAATGCTGGGCTTATCTCTAAAAGTGCGATTGCACAGTTCTTGTTGACTAAGCTTGTCTTCCTTCCATAAATGGTACAAAACACTCCATTGTTCAATGGTAATTTCAAGGCCGGCATTGCGAAAATTCTTTTGCAAACGCCTTGCTACAGCGGTGGAAGCCATTCCGTTAATAACGCTGTACAATTCGCCTCTTCTAAAATGGTTGTTTGACATATAGTTAGTTATGCAACTAATTTCAAAATAAGTTCGTTTCTTTGACAATACCAAGAAAATATTGGTAAAATTTAGCTAAGTACTATGAATAGTCAGTTTATTGAACTCCAAGGATCTTGTTTTCACTATAGTCAGTTTGGCACTGGGCCTATTTGGGTTTTTTGTTTTCATGGATATGGAGAATCAGGGGAGAGTTTTTCGCTATTTGAGCCTTTTTTAGGAAAGGACTACACTTTTATTGCTATTGATATTCCTTTCCATGGCCAAACAGCATGGAATGGGCCATTGCTTTTTGAACCCAGTTTACTTATTGAATTAATTGATATGATTATTGGCAATCATCAAGCTCGTTTTCATTTTTTTGCTTACAGTATGGGGGGAAGGATTGCTTTGAGATTATTTGAATTGATGCCAAATCGCATACAATCGATGGCATTGGTTGCACCAGACGGTCTTCATCAAAATAAATGGCAATGGTTTACCACAAAAACCCAATTGGGAAACAGTCTTTTCAAGTATACCATGCAAAACCCAGGATGGTTTTTTCAATTGATCCATGTATGCAATAGGCTTAAATTACTCAATCCCAGCATCAGTAAATTTGTGCATTATTATTTGGATGATCCAAAAGAAAGAGCCGACTTATATAAAATTTGGACCACAACTAGGCTATTTAGACCTTCGGTAAAGCGTTTAAAATCCTTATTGAGAAAGCATCCTGTGCCTATGAAGTTGATTTTTGGCAAACACGATCGTATCATTCTAACAAAAAGGGGCACTCATTTTAGTAAAGGAAGTAATAATTTGGTTCAAGTATTTGAGTTAGAAGCAGGGCATCAATTACTCCAAAAAAAGTATGCCTCAATAATTGCAGCTTATTTTAAACAATAATGATTTTCTTTGTTCTTGATGGTCAACCTATTTATTTATAGTATTGCATTTATTGGATTGGCTTATGCTGTATTGATTGTGCTGTACACTTATTGGTTTGTACGATTAAAAAAATACCAGCCAAAGCAATTTTTACCAGCACGCTGTTTTTTTAGCATCATCATTCCTGCAAGAAATGAAGCCCTGGTTATAAAGGATTGTTTAAAAAAAATTCAAGCACAAAACTATCCAACAAATTTGTTTGAAGTTATTGTGGTAGATGATCATTCTTCTGATACTACTGCAGCTCTTGTTCAAGAATTGCAGGCATCTTTTGATGGGTTACACCTCATTCATTTGGCCGATTTTGTTAGTGGGAATATCAACGCTTATAAAAAGCGAGCCATTGAAATTGCAGCCGCACAGACAAAAGGGGATTGGATAGTTACTACCGATGCAGACTGTGAAGTATTGCCCAACTGGCTAAAAAATCTCGATCAATTTATTCAAACAAACAACCCGGTTTTGGTAGCAGCCCCTGTAATGTTTTCTAATAATCAAACCTGGTTGGGAATTTTTCAAATACTCGATTTCATAAGCCTGCAAGGAATTACTGCGGCAGCAGTAGCTGCGGGTTATCATAGCATGTGTAATGGTGCAAATTTAGCGTACAGTAAAAAGGCATTTTATCAAGTAGGCCAGTTTAAAGGTATTGATCATGTTGCTAGCGGTGATGATATGTTGTTGATGCATAAAATAAAAAAACAATTCCCGCATCAACTGGGGTTTTTGTTTAGCAAGGATGCTATTGTAACTACGACTCCCATGGAAGACTGGAAAAGCTTTTTTAATCAGCGTATTAGATGGGCAAGTAAAGCAGAGAGTTATTCTGAACGAAGTATTTTTTGGGTATTGTTATTGGTTTACTTGTTCAATGCTGGCTTATTAGTGGGGTTGATTGCTGGCCTTTTTATTGAAGGAATGTATCCCGCTATTGGATATCTATTGTTACTTAAAATTGTTGTTGAGATGATTTTCTTAGTTCCAGTAAGCAAGTTTTTTAATGTCCAATCATTGCTGTTTTTATTCCCATTTATGCAACCCTTTCATATTGTTTATACAGTTGTTGCAGGGTGGTTGGGTAAGTTTGGTACTTACCAATGGAAAGGAAGAGCAGTGAGGTAATTAGCATGAATCATGTATTTCAGTAGAAGGATTGTCTGGGAAAAAAGCATAAATCAGTAAAGCCAATAAGGCCAATAATGACAAGGAGAAGTATATAAACTTTTTCATGCTAATTGGGTTTAGGGATTAGACTTTCAAAACTGCAATAAGTTTAATGCAGCAATTAGATATATTAAAGAGCTACCCTTTAGACACTTCTACACTTGTTTTTGTTGCTTATAAGCCAATTATTGCAGCGGACTCGGTTTTTAATTTTTTTTTAAGGGCAATTAAAGCGCCTCCACAAAGCCAGAAAACACTTCCAATTTTATCGGTTTCAATCATATCGCTCCCGCAATTAATCACTCCAATCATTACCAATACAATGCCTACTACCAATGAAATACTCCGATATCGTTCAGTTTGAAATTGATGGTATAAGTTTTGTACTTCTAAAAGCATATAAATAAATAGTATTAGAAATAATAGCAACCCAATCATTCCTTGTTCTATTGCTATCAATAAAAAATAATTGTGCACTGTGGAGTGTTCGGGATTGTTGCTTACCCAAGTTTTAAATGCACTTACAGTATAAGGTTGGTATTGACTATAAAAACTGTTGGGTCCAAAACCAATAAACGGTTTTTCGTCAATCATTCTAAAACCTGCAACCCATCTATGAAACCTTTCTGCATTGGATATATCTTTTCTATTAATTGTAGCTGATAAATGTGCCGAAAAATTTTCATGAAAAATTGTTTGATCATGATTAGGTGCAAATTGTATATAATGCTTTTGATAGGTTAATGCTGTTATGATTAAGCCAACTAAAATAATGGATGCAACAATGGCTCTTCCCATCCATTTTTTTTGAAAAATGATAACGCTGAATAAACCAATGAATAATGCTAACCAGGCTCCTCTGGAATAGGCCAATACCAAAGCAATTAGTGCTATGATGAGTAAGACAAATCCCCCTTTTTTTTCTAAGGTTTGAATAGGGGTGAATTTCCATATAATCCATCCTACAGGAATTAGACATACTAAAAGCGATGAATAGTTGACATGATTTCGGAAAAATGGAAACATTGTTTTTTTAATCATGGCAAATTCAAATCCATAAAATCCAAAACGAAACAATACTTGAATTATAAGTACACTCATCGGAATACACAGGCAAAGTGCCAATTTTTTCCAATCGCTATCTTGGTTTAATAGTATTGGCGCAACCATTACAAATGGAATGATGTACCAGCATTTTGCTAAAAAATATTTAATGGATAAAACTGGTGTGGTTGAAAAAAAGCAACTAAAAAAAATCCAAAAAAGGTGCAACACAATCAGTAAAAACAATGGCGATTGAAACGAGCTGCTAAATAGACTCGGTTGATGAACCATTTTTGCAATAGCGATTATTGTTAGGGTAAATAACACAATTTCAATCGGAAAATCAATCCCTAGAGATGAGGTTATGGATAATTCTGTTGAAAGGGGAATGAGTATTAGTAAAAGCCAGAACAATTGTTTACTTTCTACAACAATATAATATAATGCAATCGGCAGAAGCGCCCAAGTGAAAGGAATCAATAAAAACAATGGCTCTCGAAAAACAATCGAAAGCATGCCTGCAACAAAGAAGAGCAGGTAGCCAATGATAGCAAAGTGCTTATATGGCTTTGATTTGAACATGTAATTATTACTCAGATTTATTTTTATTAACTACCAATAAAGCGCTAAAAACAAATCCCAATATGGCTGCAACTGCAATAATCAATGGTTTATTGGGCCAGCTTATTTCAAATGCGGGAACTCCTTTTTCCATTACTTGGATAAAGTTTGGCTGGGTGGCCAATGCCAATTTATATTCTTGATTTGTTTTTTGTATTTGATCTATTTGATTGATTATGGTTGCTTGTTCTGCTGCTATTAATCTTTTTTTTGCAGGGTCTGTTGAACTACTGTTTTTTTCGAGGTTGCCATAGTTTTCTTTTAATGCA